>ODAI013634773.1_pt1 | contig 26086 bp, 23 predicted proteins | sample 1539321 | NCBI WGS metagenome assembly ODAI01 (sample SAMN02144231, study PRJEB22623) | gut metagenome | biome: sheep rumen | host: Ovis aries | place: New Zealand
AAACATATATATATATATATATATATATATGCGCCGAACAAACTGCATATATATACATGTATACATATATGTTTTAAATTAAACGAGCAGCACGGATGCTGCCCCTATGATTTTAACTGCAGCGCGCACGCGCTGTCGGTTAGAAATTGATTTGACGAGTGCGCGAAAGCCCAGCTCGTCATAGTGTAATAGGCGGACACGCTGTGCCGCCTATTACAATTTTATTTCGTTGCCCCAGGAATCTTCTTCTCGAATTCAGGGTTTCCGTGGGTGTAGCGAGGCAAAAGTTTTGGAGAAACTACATCGCTCGTAATTCCAGCAGAAGCACGTTCTTTTTCAAAGTCTTTTACATGCTGCAAAGACAGTTTTGCAGTGTCGGTCAACTGAATGTCTTTGAACATTTTTCCAGCTTCAATACCTGCTTCACGTCCGAAAACAACAACATCAAGAAGACTGTTGCCCATAAGACGGTTTGTTCCGTGAACACCACCAGAAGCTTCACCTGCTACCAAAAGATTTTTTACATTTGTGTGACAGGTTTTGTCAATTTCAACGCCACCGTTCTGATAGTGTAGTGTGGGGTAAACCAAAATGGGTTCCTTGCGGATGTCGATTCCATACTTAATGAACATGTTGTACATAGCAGGAATTGATTTAAGAATGGTTCCTTCTCCGTGGATCATTTCAATCATAGGAGTATCAAGCCATACTGCATCCTGAACTTCATTCTTTACTCCACGACCGTTCTTTACTTCGCGAATAATTCCAGAAGCATTGACGTCGCGTGTTTCAAGCGGGTGAATGTATACTTCTCCGTCCTTGTTGATGAGCTTGGCTCCCAGGGAGCGAACTTTTTCGGTAACCAGTTTGCCCAAAATCTGTGTGGGGTAAGCTGCTCCTGTGGGGTGATACTGGAGACTGTCCTGATACAGTAGTTTTGCACCTGCACGATATGCAAGAACCAAACCGTCTGCTGTTGCTCCGTAGTGGTTAGATGTGGGGAATCCTTGATAGTGCATGCGTCCAGCTCCACCGGTTGCAATAATTACAACCTTTGCTTTTGCAATGCGAATTTCTCCGGTTTCCATGTTCATCAAAACTGCACCAGAAGCTTCACCCTTGTCGTTTTTAATAAGTTCAATTGCACTGGTAAAATCAACAACGGTAATTTTGTCTGCACGGTTAAAGGTTTCATCGCGGAGAGTGCGCATAATTTCTGCACCAGAGTAGTCTTTACATGCATGCATACGCTTACGGCTTGTTCCGCCACCATGAGTGGTAACCATAGTACCGTCTGCTTCTTTGTCAAATTCTACACCAAGGTCGTTGAGCCACTTGATTACGCTGGGAGCTTTGTTTACCAGTGTGTAAACCAACTCTGGTTTTCCGTCAAAGTGTCCGCCACCATAGGCATCAAGATAGTGCTGAGCGGGTGAGTCATTTGGCTTGTCTGCAGCCTGAATACCACCTTCTGCCATCATAGTGTTTGCATCGCCAACACGGAGTTTTGTTACCAAAAGAACTTTTGCTCCTGCTTCACTTGCCATAATAGCAGCACTGGTTCCAGCTCCACCACCACCAATAACCAAAACATCTGCTTCGTAATCAATGTGATTCAAGTCAACGTTGTCTGGTTCTATGCGGGGTTTTGCCTGAAGCATTTCTGCCAGTTCAATAGGAGCCTTCTGTCCTTTGTTAGGACCAATTTTAAGTTCTGTAAACTGAGAAGCAATGCGGTCTGGGTGATATTCTTTGAGTAACTGATCTTTTTCGTCTGCAGTAAGACGAGCATGTTCAAACTTAAGGTTTTCTTCGCGTTTTTCAGCTACAATTTTTGCAGCATCGTCAAGGTAATTTCCGTACATATTCGTCCTCCGCCTTATTTTTCAATCTCGCGATTGTTGTAAAGATTTTTAATCTGCTCTTTGTCGCCAGTTGACATTTCAACAAACTTCTTGATTGCTTCTTCGCATTTTCCTGCTTCAATTTCTGCAACGCGGTCAAGAAGGTGCTGGGCCTGGGGCTGGAGGTACTTTCCGTTAATGCGGCGAGCAAGTTCTGCAACCTGAGGATGACTAATTCCTGCAGGACAGCGACTTGAACAACATCCGCACATAACACAGTCAAATGAAAGGTCTGCACATTTTGCAAAGTCTCCACGCTGAGCATAGGCAATGTACTGCATAGTGTTAAGGTTCTGGGGACAAGCGCGTGTACAAGCGTTACAGCCTACACAAGAATAAATTTCTGGATACAGCTGCATCATAAGTTGCTGTTCAGGTTTTACTTTGTTGATGTCGTACAACTGTTTTACCAGTGGGAAGAAGGGCAGGGTTGCAATGTACATGTCGTTTTCAACTTTTTTAGAACAAGCAAGACAAGTCTGCAACTGATTCTGTCCTTTAATGCGGTAAATGGTAGCACATGCTCCACAGAAACCGTTTCTACAGCCACAACCACGCTTCAACTGGTAGCCGGCGTATTCCATAGCATTCATAATTGTTAACTCTGCCGGAACTTCATATTTTTTTCCGAAGAGGTAGATGGTTGCCATTTCTTTTTCTGACATTTCGTTCTCCTATAGTGTCATTCCAAATAGATGTTGGAACTTTTTGCTGAGATCCTGAAATACATTCAGGATGACATTTGTCTTAGTACTCTGGTGGTAATTCACCCAGTTGATCAAAACTGAATACTGGTCCGTCTTTACAAACGAATTTATCACCAATATTGCAGCGACCGCATTTTCCAATTCCGCACTTCATGCGCATTTCCATGGTAGTAAAAATCTGGGTGTCAACAAAGCCCATCTTCTTAAGTTCTGCCAAAGAAAGGTGAATTAAAATTGGCGGTCCACACATGATGACGGTCATGCTTGTGTCGGGTTTGCACTCAGTAACATAAGGGGGAACAAAACCAACGTGTCCGTCCCAACCTTCTTCTGCACGGTCGATAGTCAAGTTGATTGAACAGTTAGGTTGCTTCATCCAAACATTCTGCATTTCGTCGAGGCGAACCAAATCTGCCTTGCTTCGTGAACCGTAAATTACCTGAATGCGTCCGTAGTTTTCGCGGTGATCCATCATATAGTTGACTACAGAATGAACTGGAGCAATACCAATACCACCTGCAATAACCAAAATGTCTTTTCCCTTGAGTGCGCCTTCAACAGGGAATCCGTTTCCTAAAGGTCCGCGGATTGCAATTTCCTGTCCTACTTCTGCAGCATGGAGCCAACTGGTAAGCTGACCACATTTTTTTACACTGAACTCAAGATGGTCTTCCAGTGTCGGAGAAGAAGTAATAGAAATCATACTTTCGCCCAGTCCGGGAACCATAAGCATGGCACACTGTCCAGGAATGTGCTCGAAAGGTTTTTTACCGTTCAAATCCTGGATGTAGAATGTCTTTACATCAGGTGTTTCCTGAATGATGTTGACAATTTTACAGACGTGGGGAATCAATGCGTCTTCAATCATTTGTTGCCTCCGTCAGATTCTGATTCGTTGTATGCCTTTACCACTTTAACAATGTTCATGTGGATAGGGCAGCTTTCAAGACAGCGTCCACAGCCTACGCACTGCCAGTTGTCCTCATGAGCCATGGGATAGTAAACCAGTTTGTGCATAAAGCGCTGGCGGAAACGTTCCTTTTGTGAAAGACGTGGGTTTGCTGCTGCCATTTGAGTAAAGTCAGAATACATACAGCTGTCCCAACAACGGAACTGTTTAACACCTTTTCCTGTGTCAAAGTCGCGAATGTCAAAACACATACAGGTTGGACATACATAGGTACATGTTCCGCAACCAAGACAAGTTGCAGAAAGGTCGTCCCAAATCTTTGAGTTAAAGATTTTGAGCATGTCTTTTCCCTGCCACTTTGAAAGATCCAGTTTAGCAAAGGGAAGAGCATCACACTTTTTGCGTGTTTCTGCTTGCTGTTTGCTAACTGCTGCATCGTCTTTTTCTGACAGTGAAGAGGCAACATCTTTAAGCAGTTTTTCTCCTTTAGGAGTGTTTGCTTTAAAGTAGTATGTTCCGTCACAAAGCCATGCACTTACATCTCCTGCAGGATTTGCAGCGTCAATTTTGTAGGCTGAACAGAAACAGGTCTGAGCAGGTTCTGTACAAGCAAGTGTTATAACGGTTCCATGATCGCGACGGTTCTTGTAGTAAGAGTCAACAGGAGTCATGTTGAGGTATACGGCATCTACAATGTCAAAACTTTTTGCATCGCATGCCCTTACTCCAAATACAACGAAGTCTTCCAGTTCTTTGCGTGGATCTTCTACCGTTACATGTTTGCCTTCCAGTTTAAGGTTAACAAGATTTTCTGCTTTGGGAAAGAAAAAGTCTTTTGCACTGCGCACGGTTTTAAGCGCTTTGCTTAATGTTTTTCCAGATTCCCATTTTTCAAAGTTAGCCTTTCCTGAAGTGTTATCAACGGGAATGTAGAGATTTTCTTTTGCACCAATCTGAGCAAAAAAATCATTTATTTTTGATTCAGGAAGTGAAAGCATTACTCAGCCTCCTTTTTGTTGGGGTCGCGGTCGTAGACAATGCTTGCCTCTGCGTCGTTGAATTGATAAGTCAGCATTGGTGGCTTTGTTTCCATGTCGCTTCCTGCAATGTAGTCACCGTAGAGTTCGTTAATGTCTTTTACAAACTTGCGGTTTAACAGGTGAAGGGGAATGTGTTCGGGACAAACTCTGCTACATTCTCCACAATCAGTACAGCGTCCGGCAACATGCCATGCACGAATGATGTGGTAGAGACTTTCTTCAAAGTCGTTAACCGCAACTTTCTGACTGGTGTACATAAGCGTATTGTCAAAGACACATTTTTCGCAAGTACATGCAGGGCACACATCACGACAAGCGTTACATCTAATACAGCGTGAGAATTCATTTTTCCAGAATGCATCACGTTCATTAGCGCTCATGTGCTCAAGTTTTTCAACTTCTGCAAAGCGTGCAGGATTTTCTACGGTCTTTTGTTCCATGAACATTTCATCGTAGGTTACATGCTTTTTGTTGTTGCAGTGGTCGCAGCCTTGTCCTTCAGGAATAGATTCGTCCATAGTACAAGCACAAGGAACTGCAACTACATATACATCGTCACGAGTAATGCGGTTTTCTTTGAGCAGTTGGGTGAAAGAGTGACTGTCACCAGGCTTCATAAAGACAAGCACTTTTTCCTGAGGAATGGGTGCATCTTGAGCATTGGGGTCGCGCTGTTTTGCCATTGCATTATTTACGCGAGTTGTGCTCTTTTTAATTTCGATTCCGCGAGTATACTTTACCAAATATTTTGACAGGTTAGCCTTGCAGAATTTGTTAAAGACAAAATTCTTTTCCAAATCTTCAGCACTGGTGAATACAGACGGAGTAATGTCTTCATCAAAAAGACCTTTGCGCCATCCAATAACACTCTGTACCTGTCCGCTTGCAAGTTTTTCTTTGGCGATTTTTACCAGATCGGCCGTCAGTTCTTTTTGCATCGTACGTCCTCCAGTTTTTTATTTTCGCCAAGGGCTTTTACCTGTGCAACGAAGTCGTTCATGATTCCGGCAAAGCGTACACCTTCAGCTGCAGAACACCATTCTACGCGAGTGCGTTCTTTTTCAATTCCCAAATAGTTGAGCATTGAGAACAGAAGAGTCATGCGGCGACGGGCAAAGTAGTTACCGCTTGTGTAGTGGCAGTCACCGGGGTGGCATCCGCACAAGATAACTCCATCTGCTCCACGTTGGAATGCACGCAAAATAAAGAGCGGATTCAATCGACAAGAACAGGGTATGCGGATAATTTTTACATTTGCAGGATATTCCAAGCGGTTGTTTCCCGCAAGGTCTGCACCTGCATAAGAACACCAGTTACAGCAGAATGCTACAATGCGTGGTGTCCATTCTGTATTTGTAGTCTTAGTTTCTTCCATCATGTTTTCTAGCGCTTATTACAGAACGCTATCCACCTCCGCTAAGATTTGTTTATTGCTGAATCCGAACAGATCCATTGCTCCTGACGGACATGCAACCGTACAAGCACCACAACCGTGACACATTGCTGTATTAACCTGTGAAACATGGCGGGTAATGGTTGTGCGGTTAGGACCACGGAAGTCCTTGTCCACATAGCTAATTGCTCCGTAGGGACAAACATTGGCACACTGGCCACAACCGTTACAAGCATCTTCGTTGGGATGAGCTGTGCACGGATCGTTTTTGAGTTTGTCTTTAACCAAAAGACAAATTGCTTTTGCAGCGGCACCAGATGACTGTGCAACTGTTTCTGGAATGTCTTTTGGACCCTGACAGCAGCCTGCAAGGAAAATACCGGCAGTGGGGCTTTCTACAGGGCGCAGTTTTGCATGAGCTTCAAGGAAGAAGTCATTGTTGTCCATACTGGTTGTAAGCATGGTTGCAAGAGGACGAGCGCTCTTGTCTGCTTCAATACTTGCTGCAAGAACAACCATATCTGCTTTGATGTGCACTTGACGGTTAAGAATTAAATCGCTTCCCTGAACATCCAGAGTTCCATCTGACAGAGGAGTAACTTTTCCAACCATACCCTTGATGTAGTGAACTCCGTACTGTTCAACTGCACGACGATAGAATTCATCAAAGTTCTTTCCGGGAGTACGAACATCAATGTAGAATACGTAACACTCGGTGTCGGGGTAGTGGTCGCGGGTAAGAATTGCATGCTTTGCAGTGTACATACAGCACACTTTCGAGCAGTATTCATGACCTTTTTTACTGTCTGCAGAACAGCGTGAGCCAACACACTGAATGAAGACAATTTTCTTTGGTTCACGACCGTCGCTGGGGCGTTTGAGGTGACCGTTTGTTGGACCTGCTGCATTGCACAGACGTTCAAATTCCAAAGAAGAAACAACATCTTTGCTTTGGCTGTAGGCAAATTCATCAAACTTATCAAGATTGATGGGATTGTATCCTGTTGCCACAACAATAGCACCATACTTTTCTTCCAAAATGGTGTCGGTTGCGTTGTAGTTGATTGCTCCTGCGGCACATGCCTTTTCACAGAAACCACAAGCGGTTTTTCCATTTTTCATTGCCTTAAGGCGCAGACAAGCTGTTGAGTCAATAGTTGCAACTTTAGGAACAGCCTGAGCAAATGGAATGTAAATTGCAGTGCGAGTGTCGAGGTTAAGGTTGAACTCGTTGGGAACTTTTTTGTTGGGACACTTTTCAATACAAGCACCACAACCAGTACACTTTGTTTCATCAACATAGCGAGCCTTGCGTTTGATGGTTGCAGTAAAGTTTCCAATGTAGCCAGTTACATTCTGAACTTCGCTATAAGACAAAATACGAATGTTGGGGTTCTGGCTTACTTCTGTCATTTTTGGAGTAACAATACAGCTTGCACAGTCCAGTGTAGGGAAAGTCTTGTCAAGCTGAGCCATTTTTCCACCAACGGTTGGTTTGGTTTCAACAATGTCTACAGGGAAGCCAGCATCTGCAATATCAAGAGCTGCGGTAATACCAGCAATACCACCACCAATAACCAGTGCTCTTTTGGTCATGGGTGTTTCACCAGGAGTAAGTGGCGTGTCAAGAATTGCCTTTGCAATTGCAGCCTTACCTAAAGCGATTGCTTTTTCGGTTGCTTCTCCCATATCTTTCAGAACCCAAGAGTCCTGTTCGCGGATGTTTGCGACTTCTACTTTGAAGGGGTTAAGTCCAGCTCTTTCTGCACAACCACGGAAGGTTTTTTCGTGCATTCGGGGTGAGCAAGAACACAGTACCACACCAGTCAGTTTGTCGTCTTTGATGTGGTCTTCTATCATTTTTTGTCCGGCTGATGAACACATGTATGTGTAGTGGGTAGAGTAGACAACACCGTCAACTTTTCCCAGTTCTTCTGCTACTTTTGCAACATCAACCGTACCAGCAATGTTTGTGCCACAGTGGCACACAAATACACCAATTCTTTCCATTCTTATATCCCTAAATATAACTCCTTGTAGAAAACCGACTACCGCTTATACTTGCGGAAAGCGCTTACAATAGCCTGCTGGGGCATGTCTTCGTCCAAAAATGCAGGAACCTGAACTGGATCCAAATGATGTGGACCGCGTTTTGCTTCGACCAACTGTCGTACTGCTTCAATAACCTTTACCGGTTCAACCTGACGCGGACAACGTTCAAGGCAAGCAAAGCAGGAAAGACACTTGTAGATTGATGGACTGTTAATCAGTTTTTCAATCTCTCCGTTTTCTACCATCTGAATAAACTGATGGGGATGATATTCCATTGCATCATAGTTAGGGCAAGTACCAGAACACTTTCCACAAACCATGCACTTTTTGGTATTAACACCGCTCAAGTTAGCAATGATTTCTTTACATTCATCTATTTCACTCTGTAACATCAATTAACCTCCTAATGTACCGTAGCGCTAGAAGTCATTTTACGCCCAGAGCTTCTGCAAGCAGTTCTGTAAAGTAAATGACATCCAGTTTACTGCCACCCTTGTTTTTAGCAAGATTGTAGCGGCACAAGGGACAACTGGTTACCAAAAAGTCTGCACCCTGTTCTTCTGCGTTGGCAAGAATAGCCTTTGCACGCTTTGCAGGAATGTCTGCATCTTCAAGTGCTGTGTAAGCACCGCAACATTCATTGCGCTGAGCGTAAATAACGGGAGTAGCACCAATAGCTTTTATAAAGTCTTCGATAATCTGAGGATTTTCTGGGTCATCAAATTCAAGTACACCAGCAGGACGCAAGAGAAGGCATCCGTAGTATGCACCAATTTTCTTTCCCTTAAGTGGATTTTTTACGGCAGCTTTTACATTATCCCAGCCTACCACATCACGCAAAACTTCAAGGTAGTGTACAACATTTGCTTCGCCGTGGTACTGAATGTCATCCTGTGCCAGGTAGTTGTTAACCTTGAGAATAACATTTTCGTCGGTACGCATGTCGTTGTTCACTTGCTTAATAACATTGTAGCATGCAGAACAGAGCGTTACCAACTCTTTGCCCGCTTTCTGTGCGTCTGCCAAAGCACGCACTGAGGACAGCTTTGTGGCAATTTCATTTTTAGCAAGCGGATACTCTCCGCCACAGCACTGCCACTCGGGGATTTCATCGAGAGTAAATCCCAGTACTTCTGCCGATTTGCGCGCATACAGGTCAAGGTCTACAGCCTTGTTTTTGAGCGTGCATCCCGGAAAGTACGCATAGTGTCTGGTTGTTTCCATAACCAAATCCCTCATTTATCGTATAAAATTGTTTGTAAACAAGCCTAAGCCTGTTCTACCATCTGTTCAGGGTGGAACAGTCAAAAGTCACTGTGCACAGTGACTTTTTCTTCGAGTTTGCGATGCAAACTCGACGTGTCCCAATACTAAGATTGTTTAACCATTTCCTCCGGGTGGAATACTTCATCAAACTTTTCTGCTGTAAGGAATCCTAACTGAACGCAGGCTTCTTTGAGAGAAATGTTCTTTTCGTATGCCAAATGAGAAGTCTTTGCCGCATTTTCGTATCCGATGTAGGGATTGAGTGCGGTTACCAGCATAAGTGAATTGTGCAGATTGTGGTGCATTTTTTCTTTATTTGCTCTAATGCCCACAGCACAGTTGTTGTTAAAGCTAACAATTACTTCTGCTAAAAGACGTGTTGACTGGATGAAGTTGTATGCAATAACAGGCATAAATACGTTCAGTTCAAAGTTACCCTGACTTGCAGCCATACCTACTGTAGCATCGTTACCCATTACCTGTACAGCAACCATAGTCATTGCTTCACACTGAGTGGGATTAACTTTACCTGGCATGATTGAAGAACCCGGTTCGTTTTCGGGAATATGAATTTCCCCCAAACCATCGCGCGGTCCTGATGCAAGCCAGCGTACATCGTTTGCAATTTTCATGCAGTCTGCGGCTAAAGCTTTGAGTGCACCGTGAGCAAATACAATTTCGTCTTTGCTTGTAAGTGCGTGGAATTTATTAGGAGCGGTAACAAAATCTTTTCCAGTAAGTTCGCTTACTTTCTTTGCAACCAAAGCGTCAAAACCTTTAGGAGCATTCAGTCCTGTTCCTACAGCAGTTCCACCTAAAGCAAGCTGTTTGAGGTAGGGAAGTGAACTTTTGAGCATTTCCTTGTCGCGCTCGAGACTGGTTCTCCAACCAGAAATTTCTTGTGTAAAGGAAATGGGAACAGCATCTTGTAAGTGAGTGCGTCCGCTTTTTACAATGCCTTCGTTTTCTTTTTCAAGACGCTTAAAGGTGTCAACAAGCAGGTCAATTGCAGGGAAGAGTTTGTCTTCTACTTCAACAACTGCTGCAATATGCATAGCGGTTGGGAATGTGTCGTTTGAAGACTGACTCATGTTGATGTCATCGTTGGGGTGGCACAGCTTCTGTCCTGCAATGGCATTTGCACGGTTAGCAATAACTTCATTAGCGTTCATGTTGCTCTGAGTACCGCTACCGGTCTGCCATACCACTAAGGGGAAGTTGTCGTTAAGACTGCCACTAATAACTTCATCACAAGCCTGGCTGATTGCCTTTACTTTTTCTGCAGTCATTTTCTGAGGCTTGAGTTCGCTGTTAGCAAGAGCAGCTGCCTTTTTGAGGTAACCAAATGCCTTTGTTATTTCACGAGGCATGGTTTCAATTCCCACACCAATGCGGAAATTCTCGTGGCTGCGTTCAGTCTGAGCTCCCCACAGTTTGTCTGCGGGAACTTTTACTTCACCCATTGAATCGTGTTCAATTCTATATTCTTCCATAATGCTTAACCTGCGTATTTTGAATTAGTTGAAGTCCAACTGATTGATGACGTCTTTGAGACAGTCTGCACTGTGCTTGAGTGAAGCAATTTCGTCATCGGTAAGTGGTGCAATAAGGCGGCTGGTAATGCCATTGCGGCCAACAACTGCAGGAATAGACAGACATACATCGTTGATACCGTATTCACCGTTCATCATGGTGCTGATAGTAAGAACACTGTCTGTGTCATAGGTTAAAGCCTCACACAAATATGCGGTTGTTACACCAATTGCATAGTTAGTGCATTTCTTTGCGGCAATAATAATTCCGCCCGATTTGCGAATGTAGTCTTCAACATCGTTTTTGTCGAATGTAGGAAGTTTTCCGCCTTCGTAAGATGCTGCATACTTGTCAACAGGAATAGAACCAATGTTTGCCAGTGACCAAGGAACAAAAGAAGAATCTCCGTGTTCACCAAATACATAGCCATGTACATTTTCCTGAGCAATTTTATAGGTTTCTGCAATGCGAGCGCGGAAACGTGCGGTATCAAGCATAGTTCCTGTACCGAAAATGCGGTTTGCAGGAATTCCACTTGTTTTAACAAACTGGTAAGTCAGAATGTCTACAGGGTTTGCAACAATGACATAGAGAGCATCGGGTGCAACTTTTGTAATTTCAGGAATAATACTCTTAGTGATGTTTACATTTGTCTGTGCAAGATCAAGACGGCTCTGTCCTGGTTTGCGTGCAACACCGCTTGTAAGAATAACAATGTCAGAATCTTTTGCGTCTGCATAATCTCCGTCATGAACATACACGGGACCGATAAAGGGGGTGCCCTGTCTGATATCCATTGCTTCACCCATAGCGCGGTCTTTTGCTATATCAATCAGAACAATCTCCGAAGCAAGCTCTTTCAAAGTGAGCGCAAAAGCTACTGTAGAACCGACCTGTCCGGCACCAATAATGGTAATTTTATTTGTGTTTGCCATACAAAAACTCCTTAACAGCCACACATGATAATAGTCTGCCCAAAAAGGCAGCGTACACAGTATAAACCAAATAGAAAGAATTGTTAAGTGTTTTTCCACGAATTTTTGAAATTTATAGATTGAATGACAGCTAAAACTGCGCTACAATGCCTTCGGGTGGAAATTTGAACACAAAAGAACGTTTTTCTGAAGAAGTAATAGCCTCTCTACGCCGTGATATTGCCGAAGCCGGTGGAAATGAAGTGTTTTGGGCTGGAAATATCGATGAGAACGGAATAGTAGTGTCGGTAACCCTTGGCTCTCGGGGGCAGATTGATGAAGTGGTTATAAACCAAAGTGTTGCCCGTGCAGGAAATGTTCTTATTCATAATCATCCTTCAGGATATCTTGAACCCAGTGATGCAGACATGTCTATTGCTGTCCATGCTTCTGACAGTGCAGTCGGTTTTTACATTATCAATAATGATGCAAGTAATGTGTATGTGGTTGTTGAGCCGGTCAAGCCGAAAGTTACGGTGTATTTAGATGCTGACCAAACGGCATCGTATTTGTCTGCGGGAGGTCCTCTTAGTAAAAAAAATCCCTTATACGAAGAGCGGCCCAGTCAGTTGGCTTTAGTAAAAGCTATTTGTGAAGCCTTTAATAAAGATCAAGTGGCAGTTTTTGAAGCTGGAACAGGTGTCGGAAAAAGTTATGCTTACTTAGTGCCTGCAATGCTGTGGGCAAAATACAACAAAGAGCGCGTTGTTATTTCAACAGGAACTATAAACTTACAGCAGCAACTTATGGAAAAAGATGTTCCTGCCACAATTTCTCTTTTAGGTTTGGAACATGACATTAAGGCTGTACTTTTGAAAGGAAGACAAAACTATGTGTGCCGCCGCCGACTTGCAGACGCTGCTGCAGAGCGCGACCTTTTTAGCGAAGAGACAGAAACCTTTGACCGCATTTCTGATTGGGTTAAGACAAGTCCTACGGGTAGCCGTTCAGATTTGTCCTTTATGCCACCAGAAAGTTTGTGGGGAAGAGTTAATTCAGAAAGTGATGCCTGCATGGGAGCCCGTTGTCCTTACCACGAGACCTGCTTTGTTATGAGGGTACGAAAGGAAGCAATGGATGCAAACATTGTTATTGTAAATCATCACCTCTTATTTGCAGATATTGAAAGTCGAATGAACGGCGCCGGTTATGAAGATGCAGTTGTGCTTCCTCCTTACCGCCGTCTTATTTTTGATGAAGCCCACGGAATTGAAGACAGTGCTACCAGTTTTTTTAGCGAGGGATTAAATCGTTTTAAAATCATAAAACAAGTAAACCTTTTGTTCCGTCAAAGACATTCTTCCATTTCAGGATTTTTTGTGCAAGTTTCTGCTCTTTCATCTGTAGAAGATCGTATGGCAGAAGCGACCGCTTGTGTTAATGGAATAAAAGATGCCCTCCTTGCACTCGATGATGCTGCTCTTGATGCACTTATGGATGACCGTTCTGCAAAAATTGACGAAGGAAGTGCTTCTCGTTTTGACCGCATGTTTGCAGCTCTGTCTCGTTTGCAACAAGCACTTGCTCTTTTTGCAGCTTTAGTGCGGGAAGTAATGGAAGGAATTGCTGAAGACGACTCAGATGTACCCTGTGTTTGGGAAGCAAAAACCGTTTTGCGTAGACTCGAAGACATTATTGTTTTGTGTAAAAATTTTCCTGAATGGCATGAACGGGAAGATAAAGTCTTTTGGATGCAAAAGCAAGTTTTAGGGGCCCGCACAGCAGGGGAAGAAGCTCTTACGTATGTTCAGTTTTTTCAAACACCCCTTGATATTGCACCCCTTATGAACTCAGGCGTATTTGAACCCATGCATACTGTTGTCTGTACCAGTGCCACGCTTAAAACAGGAAAAAACTTTTCTTACTGGATGCGACGTACCGGTGCTTCTTTTGTTGATGACCAGAGGCTTTCGGTTTCGCAGTTTGAATCGCCTTTTCCCTACAAGACAAATGTTCTTTTTGCTGTTCCCAACGATGCACCCTTTCCAGATCAAAGTTATGCCTTTCAAAACTATATTGAAGAAACGGTGTCTAATTTGATTCTTGCATCAGGCGGAAGAACCTTAGTGCTTTTTACTTCATACGACAGTCTCAGAAAAACCTATGATGCAACAAGACTGCGCCTTCGAGATACAGAGTTTACCCTCATTAAACAGGGTGACGATGATCGCTTCCGTCTTATGGAATTGTTTAAGCAAGACCGAACAAGTGTTTTGTTTGCCACTGACAGTTTTTGGGAAGGAGTAGATATTCCTGGAGAAAGTTTAAGTCAAGTTGTTATTGTAAAGCTTCCCTTTGCGGTTCCCAATGATCCTGTTTTTGCTGCTCGAAGTGAAGCAGTTGAAAAAAGGGGAGGCTCTTCTTTTATGGAACTTTCTGTGCCTCAGGCGGTAGTTAAATTTAGACAAGGCTTTGGAAGACTTATGAGACGCACCGATGACCGTGGTTGTATTGTTGTTCTAGACAGACGTATTGTTGAAAAGCGTTACGGTAAGCAGTTTACAGAAAGTGTTCCCCAATCACGAAGAATGTACAATCCGCTTTCAGACATACTTGCTGCAGTAACCGATTTTCTCTCTTGAAAAAGAGAGCGTACTGTCATATACTGAACTTATGTCAAATATAATTACGCTCACCTGTTTGGTGTTTTTGCTTGCTTTTCCAACGCTCATTTTGTGCATTGTCTATCCCTTTAGTAAAAAACTGTCTCTCATTTTGTCAAATTTTATAACCACTTACTGTGATCGTGTTTTCTTTGGCATTTTGCGTATATACAAAAAATTCAATCTAAGGGAATATAACGATTTTCGACAAGAACTTCCCCAGCAGTTTCTTGTTCTTTCAAACCATCAGAGTTTGCTTGATATTTGTGTGTTTTTACATTTTTTTGGCGGAATAAAAACTCGTTTTGTTGCAAAGGATGCACTTGCAAAAGTTCCCATGGTAGGAAAAATGTTACGCAGTCAAGGGCACTGTCTTATTCCTCGTAAGGGTATTATGTCTATAAAAGCCCTCGATTTTTTTGCAGAAAGAGTTCGTAAAAACGGTTGGTATCCCGTTATTTTCCCTGAGGGAACACGAAGCCGTGACGGTTCTTTGGGAAAATTCTATTCTGCTGGTTTCCGTAAACTTGAAGAACAGTTGCAACTTCCCGTTGTAGTGTGTGCGCTTGACGGTGGTTGGCGTATCTCTCAGATAGATACCATTTTCAGACGCCTCTACAAAGGTGAGTATCGTATTAAAATTCTTAAGATATGCAATGCTCCTAAAACAAAAGAGGAAGAAATGGCGCTTTTGGACCAAGCTCACGAACTTATAGAAAAACAGCTTGAAGACTGGCGTTCTGAATAAAAAATCTTCATAGTTACTTGACCAAGGATAGAATTTCTTGTATAGTCTTATGAACTGAATTGATTTTTTGTTTGGAGGAACGTCATGGCCGGAGCCAGTAAAAACTCTCGTACGACTGTTGCAACTCAAAAGTTTATCTGCCCCGATTGCGGTGGTGAGATTGTCATGAAGACACTTTTTGAGAATGGCAGACTCAGAAACGTAGCTGAGTGCCAGAAGTGCAAGCGCACAGAACGCAGACCTAAGGATTTTAAATAAGTCTGCATCAGGAAAGCGATAATTGACACTTTCCTTTGTAACATATAAACTTACATAAGTATTTTTTGGGGGTATTCCTTTGTCAGTAAAGAAAACATCTGCAGAAAAACGCTACGATCAGAGCGTTGTACGCCGCATGCGCAACCGTGCAGTAAAGTCACGCTGCCATACAAGCGTTAGAAAATATCTCGATGCAATCCAGAAGAAAGATCAGGCTGCAGCCGCTGAATGTCTGCGTCAGGTTTCATCAGAATATGATAACGCATATCGCAAGGGTGTTATTAAGCACAACAATGCTTCTCGCAAAAAGAGTCGCATGGCAAAGCTGTTCAATGTAACCTTTGCAGCTGCAAAATAAGTTGTAAGAAGCACGAACCATTTATGTGCTCAGAATGCCAGACAGGCTCAGTGCTTGCTCTGGCATTTACTGTTTTAGGGCTTGTCCAAAAGAGGAGAGTTATGCAGGCTAATAAAATAACTAAGTACGATTTGGTCGAATCTGTGTATCAGAATACAAAGTACGAAAAACATGTTATTCAAGATGTTGTTGAAAATCTTTTTGAACAAATTAAACAGTCTTTGAAAGATGGCAATACAATTGAACTTCGTGGCTTCGGTACCTTTGAACCCCGTTTGCGCAAGGGTCGCTCTAAGGCTCGCAATCCGCGTACAGGAGAACAACTTTCTGTTGCTCCTCATTATGTTGCAGCCTTCCGTTCAGGCCAAGAGTTAAAGAAAGCTCTGTGGACACTTCCTATCCAAGATGAACATGACTAAGCGTTTTTTGCTCCGCCTTGGTGCAATTATCTTAGCCTCTTTTTTGTTTTTTCTTTCACATCCTAATCCTCTTTTTGAAAAGGGGCTTGGACTTTTGGGTTTTATTGCTTTAGTTCCCATCTTTGTTCTTGTTCCCCAAGTAAAACTTTCTCGTGTTTGCTTTTACGGATTTGTCTACGGTTTACTTTCGTATGCACTTATGTGTTTTTGGCTTTTTACCTTTCGCTGGTACACACTCTATTTTGCTTGCCTTGCATACGCTTTTTTTATGGCACTTGTTTTTGTGCTGATGAAATTGCTGTGCATGTTGCGTCCTTCTTTGCAATTTTTGTCTATGTCTTTAGTCTGGTTGTGTTATGAGTATGTAAAGACATTAGGTTTTGCAGCTCTTCATTATGGAATTATAGCTTATACCCAATGGCAGAACACTGCACTTTTAACGCTTTCTTCAGTGGGAGGCGTGTGGCTGGTAAGTGCAATCTGTCTTTCGGTAAATGCTTCTCTAGCTTTTCTTTTTACAAAAGGTCGTGAATGGTATGCAAAAAAACAAAAACTTTTTTGTAAAAGTTTTTTCTTAAAAACACTGCCAGCTTTTTGTGTTATTTTACTTTGTCTATTCTGTCATGTGTGGGGAATGATTTTACATGCACAGTATTTTCGCCATGACAAAATGCTTCCTGCAAAAAAACTAACGCTTCTTGCTTTGCAAAGTAATACTGACCCTTGGAAAATGGAAGTGTCTGCTTACAAAAGTGATTTACAGCGACTTATAAATCTTACCGAAAATGCACTTGAAAAAAATCCAGATGCACAAATTGTTGTTTGGCCCGAAACTGCTTTTGTTCCTCCGCTTATAAAAAATTTTACACTCAAAAATGATGTTGACCGTTACGCTTTAGTAAAAGAACTGCTTTCGTTTATTGAACAAAAAGACTTGTGCTTTATTATTGGCAATCAACATTCAGTCGACGAAGGAAAAGCCTATTATTCAGATTACAACGCAGCACTTGTTTTTGACAAAAGAGCGACTTCTATTGTTCCCCCAGAACCTTTCATTTACAAAAAACAACATTTAGTTCCCTTTACAGAATGGTTTCCTTACGGCAAAACATTTCCCCGTTTGTACAAAATGCTTTTAAACGGTGACACTCATTTGTGGGACAAAGGACAAGAAGCAACTGTCTTTAAGCTTAGAGGCATTTCTTTTTCAACTCCTATTTGTTTCGAAGATACTTTTAGTGACGGTTGCAGACTCTTTGTTAAAAAGGGCGCTCGCTGTTTTATAAACCTTAGTAATGACGCTTGGTCTAAAAGCCTATCTTGTCAAATGCAACATTTGTCTATGGCAGTTTTTAGAAGTGCAGAAAATCATGTTCCTTCGGTAAGAAGTACATCCAGCGGTATGACCGTAAGTGTAAATGCTTTTGGAAAAGTAGAAGAAGCAGCTCTTCCTTTTACAGCAACTTGTCTTGTTGCTCCTCTTACCGTGACCGAAAATGCAAAAGCTACATTCTATACTCGCTGGGGTGACTGGTTTGCATACACAGTTCTTGTTCTTACACTGGGGCTTATCCTTGTTTTATGCGTCTTGAAATTTTACAGACAAAGCAGTAGACTAAAAGCATGACTAAAGAAACAACAAACGTAACCGTATTTGGACAAGAAACAGAATTCGATGGCGTACTTGAGTTTACCGACAATCTTATCATCACAGGAAAATTCAAGGGAACTATCAAAGCTACGGGAACGCTCGAAATAGATAAAACTGCAGAATGTGAAGTTGACACTATGTCTGCCTCTTCTGTTGTTGTGTCAGGAAAAGTTACTGGCAATATAGAGGGAACAGAACGAGTTGAATTGTGCAATGGAAGTTCAGTGTCTGGCGACATAAAGACATCGCGCCTCCGTATTGCAGATAATGTTGATTTTGTAGGTCAAGTTTCTATGATAGAAGGCCAACCCTCTGGAGATATTTTTGCACTTGCTTCTGATGAATTTAAAAGTGCACTCATGCTTAAATCGACAGAAGCTCGTTAGTGTTTGTGGTAAAAACGATTGCTTGACAAAAACGAGCGATTGTTGTTATAGTTTGAATATCCTATTTATTTTCCTCAATCCTTTTTATTTCCAATGGAGAACAATTCATGGCATTTGTAAGACATCGTGGCGCAGAAGGCGACCAGACTGCCGAAAATTCAGAAGCTCTTGATTCTCAAGAAACAAGTGAATCAGAAACTGAAGTAAAACCACGCCGCCGTAGAGTAGTGCGCAAAACTGCTGAGCCTCTTGCAGAAGAAACAGCAAGTGAAGAAACAGCAGATGTACAAACTCCTTCCCCCGAAACACCTTCCGAAGAACAAGCAGCAAATCATTATGGCAAACCAGCAAATCGTTACGGTAGTGCAAACCGTTACGGAGCAAATAATCGCTATGGCAACAACCGTTATGGCAATCGTTCAAACGGTAATTACGAGCGTAACATTCAAGCGCGCATGGAAGCTGCCGAAGCTGCACAGCATATTGAAAATCCCGAAGAATATGAATCAAAGCCACGTCTGCTTATAAATGATCTTACCAAAATGGGTATGCATGAACTTCGCGATCTTGCAACACAGTATGGCATGACCGCTGATGATCTTGCTCCTATGAAAAAACAAGATTTAATTTTCTGTATTCTTAAAGCACACACTGAACACGGTGGAATTATTTTTGCAAGTGGTGCTCTTGAAATTCTTCCCGATGGATACGGATTTTTACGAAGCCCACAAAACAGTTATCTTCCTGGTTCAGACGACATTTATATTTCACCCAGTCAGATTCGTTTGTTTAACCTTAAGACCGGCGACACTATTTACGGTCAGATTCGCAGTCCTAAAGAGGGTGAAAAATTCTTTGCACTCTTGCGCATAGAAACAGTTAACTTTGATGAACCACGCGTTGCACAAACTCGTGTTCCCTTCGAAAACCTTACACCTTTGTATCCGAACGAAAAGCTTCGCCTTGAAACCGTAAGCACAGAACTTTCAACTCGTATTGTCGACTTGTTCGCTCCTATAGGTAAGGGACAGCGTCTTTTGATTGTTGCTCCTCCAAAAGCGGGTAAGACAATCCTTATGCAGAAAATTGCAAATGCAATTACGACAAACAATCCAGAAGTATATTTGATTGTTCTTTTGATTGATGAACGTCCAGAGGAAGTTACCGACATGGAACGCAGCATCAAGGCAGAAGTTATTTCTTCTACTTTTGATGAACCAGCCATTAGACACGTGCAGGTTGCAGAAATGGTTCTTGAAAAGGCAAAGCGTCTTGTTGAACACAAAAAAGATGTTGTTATCTTCCTTGACTCGATTACCCGTCTTGCTCGTGCTTACAACCAGACTGTTCCTACTTCAGGAAAAGTTCTTTCGGGTGGTGTAGACTCTAATGCCTTACATAAGCCCAAGCGCTTTTTTGGTGCCGCTCGTAATGTAGAAGAGGGTGGAAGCCTTACCATTATTTCTACATCGCTTATTGAAACCGGAAGCCGTATGGATGAAGTTATCTTTGAAGAGTTTAAAGGTACCGGTAATAGCGAAATTGACCTTGATCGCAAACTTGCAGAACGCCGTCTTTTCCCCGCAATCAATATCAAAAAATCTGGAACACGCAAAGAAGAACTTTTGCTTACTGAAGATGAACTTCAGAAGATTTGGCTTTTGCGTAAAGCTACCAGTGACATGGACGATGTGGGAATGCTTGAACTTATTATGGATAAAATGCGCAAGACAAAAGACAATGTCGCTTTCTTTGCCAGCATGAATCCCGGTAGTGCCGCTCAGTAATATAGCCCAAAATTCCACGGATGGAATTTTGGGCTATATTGACTAACTGCCGCTCATTTTGTTATACTTTTGCAACTGAAACACATCTTGTGGCAGTAACTTGGGCGATAACAGTGGGAGAATGAAGCACTGGAACATTTTCTTTTATGTTCCGCGAAAGTGAGGTGCTTGAGCTGACTGGTTGTTCTTTACCGCCGGGCAAGAAAAGGAGTATCTATATGAAAAAGGGAATCCACCCCGAGTACAAAGTAACAAAAATTACCTGTGTATGTGGTAATGTCATCGAAACCCGTTCAACTGTTGAAAACATTCACGTTGAAATTTGTTCTGCATGCCACCCCTTCTACACTGGTAAGCAGAAGCTGGTTGACACCGCTGGTCGTATCGATCGCTTTAACAAGCGTTACGGTGTTGCTCAGTCTAAGTAATTGTTTGTTAAACAAAAAAAAGAGTCGCTTTGAAGCGACTCTTTTTTTTTTGCTCTTTTTGTTAGCGGTTACGAGTTAAGAATTGAGCTTTTACCAAGCGACCAGAATCAGTAAGTTCTGAGTCTGACCAAGCGTACTTGTTTTGTGACCAAGATACAATAGCACTTGCTGTTTCTGCTTTATTACACAAGCTCCAGTTTATGTAGCTAACATTGTATCTGTCTAAGAGACTAAACCACTGCTGACTTTCCCAAGAGTTAAAAGCTCCGTTACCAGAAGCATCGCATGTTCCAAATTCTGTAACAAACACTGGCAGCCCTGAGCGAAGTACACTTTCCAAACGAGTGCGCATTGTTTGTGTGTGAGTGTTTGCGTAGAAGTGGAAAGAATACATAATGTTTTTGTAGGTAAGAGGATTTGAAAGTGCTGCTTCTACATCCTGAGACCATGTGTTTGTTCCCACAATAATAATAGCGTTGGGAGACTGTGCTCTAATTGCAGGAATAACTGATTCTGCATAGGGTTTTATTTGTGTGTTCCAATCGCTGTTGGTTGGTTCATTACAAATCTCGTAGAGAATGTTGTTGTAATTGCGGTAACGAGATGCAACTTGTGTAAAGAAGTCAATAGCTTCTTGTTTTGTTTCGTTAGGATTGTAGTTTAAGACATGCCAGTCAACAATAACATACATGCCTAATTGAGTTGCATAATCGATTCCATTGTAGATGTACTGCAAAAGTTGCTGCTTGTTTCCTCCCGTAAGGTAACCGTTGTAGTCGCGGGGGTAGAGAGCAAGACGCACACAGTTAGTGTTCCAGTCATCGCGCAGTGTTTTAAAGGCATTGTAGTTTACATAATCTCCGTACCAAGAAAGCCCGTGTGTTGACATTCCGTACAACTGAACTTTGCGTCCACTCTGATCAACTAAATTTGAACCCTTAACAGACAAAGTTCCATGTGCCGTTACAGGGGGAACACTTGTTCTTACTCCTGTGCTTGTGGGAGTGTAAGTGCCAGTGTTTGTTACGCTTGAACTTCCGTTGAGAGTAACTCTTGAAATGGCAAGACCATAGCCTTGAATAATAAGTCCATTTTGTTTAAGAGCCTGTGCATCTGCTTGTGTGAGTGTGTAATTTATGGTTGAGTAGGGACTGGTGGGAACCAGTGTATCTCCGTTACGGTTTGAGCCTGTTACTGTTCCTTGTGTTAAAGGCTGCCAGTTGTTGTTACTGCACAAACGCAAATTGTAGTAGCTTGCATTTCTAAGTGATGGAGAAGCAGTTGTCTGAATGGTAAGCACTGAACCCTGCTGTGCAAAAGTAAAGTGAGAAGCATCAATGGTAAAGTAGAGCCAGTTGCCTAAGTCCATGTTGCCAGAGTAAAGCGTTGTACTTGTGTTGCTACTGCTAGAAGAGCTTGTGCTTCCAGAACTACTACTAGAACCCGAGTTTGTTACACTTCCACCGACGCTACCAGAACTTTGAGTTCCTGTGTGTCCGCCTCCAAAGCCACCAAATCCACCGTAACCAGAAGAACTTGAAGTTCCTGTGCTTCCGGAGGAACTTGAACTTCCGCTGTTTCCGGAGGAACTTGAAGTTCCTGTGTTTCCAGATGAACTTGAAGTTCCTGCATTTCCCTTTGCCAGTGCAGTGATTGAACGCAAGGTAATGCCACCACCGTGAACTAAAAGACCATAGTTTTTAAGCCATGATGCTTCTGTTGCTGTAACGGTATAGATAACTTTTCCCTGAGTTATTGTTGGTGTAATTTCTCCTGAACTTACCAAAGAAGCATTTTGAATTTGACCTGAAGAAAGTGGCTGCCAGCTTGTGTTCTGTACGGGACTGTACATTTTAAGCAGGTGTGAATACTGATCGGTACAGACAAGGTCTAAAATAAGTTGACTTCCCTGAGCAAATTTTTGGAAATACGATTTGTCAACGGTAATAACGCTTCCCCAAGAGAGAGCAGTGTTTGTTGTTCCGGGAAGAACAGCTTGCGTTGCATTTGATGTGTTTGTATTTCCGCTTGAACTAGAACCTTGTGAACTTGATGTACTACTAGCACCGCCGTTTGTATAAACCTCAATGCTGTGTATGGTAATGCCACCACCGTGCAGTAAGAGTCCGAAGTTTTTAAGATGAGCGGCTTCATTTGCAACCACTGTGTAAATGACAACTCCCTGCATAATGCTTGGAGTAAGTTCTCCTGTTGTTGTCACTGAACCATTCGTTACTTTTCCTTTGCTTAAGGGCTGCCAGCCAGTGTTTCCGACTGGAGTATACATCTTAAGTAGGTGAGAATACTGGTCTGTGCAGGTTAGACTAATGCGAATTTGGCTTCCTGCTTTAAAGCCTTCAAAGTATTTGGGTTCAACAAAAATGGTTTGTCCCCAAGACAGTTCTTGACCAGGGACAGGAAGTGTGACCCCTGCGCCAGATGGAGTGCTTGTGCTAGCGGTAGAGCCACCGCTTGTAGTTCCGCCAGTTTGACCGGTAGAACCACCGCTTGTAGTTCCGCCAGTTTGACCAGTTGAACCACCGCTTGTAGTTCCTCCTGTGTGACCGGTAGAACCTCCGCTTGTAGTTCCGCCAGTGTGACCAGTTGAACCACCGCTTGTAGTTCCGCCAGTATGACCGGTAGAACCACCGTTTGTAGTTCCCCCAGAAGATGAAGTTCCCTCATAGTCTCCTTCTGCGGCAACAATGAGTGACCATGCAAGGATTTCGCATGAGTTGAATGTAAAAAGAGCTGCAGTCGCTAATAAAACTGCGCCTATAATCGATTTTGCTTTGTTCTTAAAAATCATCTAAATCCATCCTTATCTGTGGTCTTACTGTATAAACAACATAAAAGTATAAAGGGTAACGAGCCATTTTACAACTGTATTTAACTTTTGCGTATAAGCCAAACCCGGTGAATTTTTGTATTGCGATAGTCTTCGGGAATGGTGCGCTCGGTTATGTCGGTAACTTCACTGTTTTGTGGTAGTAACTGGGGGTTAAAGCTAAGTCGCCTGCTGTTTGTCGAAAAATAGAGAATGCCGTTTTTGCTTAGGAGGGTAAGACATTTTTCAACAAGGAGGGGCCAGTCTTTGTTTATATCAAGGCTGTGTTCTGTTTTTTTGGAATTAGAAAAAGTTGGCGGATCTAAGATAATTATGTCAAATAATTCTTTAACGTCCTGTTTTTCCGCTTTTTCGGAAAGAAAGGTAAGCACATCTTGGCGGGTAAAGACATAGCGTTCGGGGTCTGAAAAACCGTTTGCTTTCATGTTTTTTTTAGCCCAGTCCAAGTAGGTGTTGCTTAAATCGACACTTTCGACATAAGAAGCTAAACCTTCTGCCGCATAGACAGAAAAACTTCCTGTGTAACAAAAAAGATTTAAAACCCGCTTTCCCTTACATTCAGACCGTAGGGTATTTCTTAAAACCCTATGGTCAAAAAAGAGTCCTGTATCAATGTAGTCGGTAAGGTTTACAGCAAAGAGTTGGCCTTGTTCTTGAACCATTCCTGTAAGTGAAGTAGGTTTTTTTGTTTTTTGATACTGACTGCGCTTTCCGTCTTCGTCTGCTGACTGTCTGCGTCGTGTCTTTATAATAACATGATTTTGTTCTATGCCGACCGTTTCTGCTGCTGCCTTTGCCATAGCTTCAAGCCACGCTTCTTCTTCTGCTGCATCTTTTTCATAGGGTCTTTCGTACAGATACAGATGTATGTAGCTTCTGGAAGCAATGTCTTGTAAAACAAAGGCACTACGACTGTCGTTGGCACTGAGAGCGGCATTTTCTTCGTTAAGTGCAAGAATGGCCGACAGTTTATCTTCGCAATCGTCACTGGTGAATGTGTACAAATCGCAAGCAAGGGGAACTTCCGGAATGTCGCGGTCATACAGTCGGTAACAGGTAATGCGGTTTTTACGAGCCCATTTTCTGAGTCTGCGGTATTGCTTAGAAAGGCGGTTTGCAAACAATTGTGCCTGATACAAGTCCTTTTCCGTCATGTGTATACTATATACATTTTTTTTCTTTTCGTATATACTGCCACCTTAGGATTTGTCATGAAATTTACAGAGTTTACCTTACATCAGAGCCTTCTTGAAGGTATAGCACAGGCTGGTTATACCGATTGTACGCCTGTTCAAGAACAAGTGCTTAAAAATTCCCTTGAAGGCCGTGACTTATATGTTCAGTCTCAAACTGGTACCGGAAAAACAGCAGCATATCTTATTTCTATTGTGCAAGAACTGCTTGTCCGTGAAGATACAAAGGGAAAAAAAGCCCTCATTATGGTTCCTACGCGTGAACTTGCTGTTCAAGTTCAAGAAGAAGCACAAAAACTCATTACTGCTACTTCTCTTACTGCTGCAAGTTTTTATGGCGGTGTGGGTTACGACAAACAAGTTGCATCGTTAAAAAAAGGGGTAGATATTCTTATAGGAACTCCTGGTCGCGTCATAGACTTGCATGAAGGCGGTCAGATGAATCTTGATGAAGTTGCCTTTTTGGTAATTGACGAAGCAGACCGCATGTTTGACATGGGCTTTTATCCTGATTTACGCCGTCTTATTAAAGTGCTTCCTCTTTCTCAAAAAAGACAGACAATGCTTTTTTCGGCAACACTTAACAGTTATGTTAAAAATCTTGCTTGGGAATACACTCGAAATCCTGCTGAAATTACTATCGATGCAGAAAACATTACCGTAGACGAAATTGCACAACTCTTGCTACATGTTTCAAGTGATGACAAAATGCGTCTTCTGCTTGGTGTTATTGCAAAAGAGCAGCCAGAAAGTCTTATTATTTTCTGTAACACTAAGCGCAGCTGTGAAGTAGTTGCAAAGCGTCTTCGTATGAACGATGTTCAATGTGAATACATTATTGGAGACCTTCCTCAGTCTAAACGCTTACAAATAATGGACCGCTTTAAGGCTGGAAAAATAAAGTGTTTGGTTGCAACCGATGTTGCCGCTCGTGGTATAGATGTAAACGATCTTGCTATGGTCATAAACTATGATCTTCCCAATGAAGCAGAAAATTATGTACATCGCATTGGACGAACAGCCCGTGCTGGTAAAAGCGGTAAAGCCTATACCTTCTGTTGTGAACAAGATGTGTATTCGCTTCCTGCCATTGAACGATATGTGGGTTCTTCCATTCCGTCACAAGTTGCAGATGAAAGTCTTTACGCTCAAGACAAATCTGCTGGTGTCTACATTAAAACCGATTCGTACCGTGAAGAATATCATGACAAAAGTGAATTTGGTAAAAAGCGTCAGGCTGAATACGAACAGTCTCATCAACGGGGCAAGGGACGCTATTCTTCTCGTAACAAAAAAGCAGCTTCTTCATACAGGCGAGACCGCAGAGTCTTTAGTGCAGAAGAAGAAAATCAGCTTGCATCTATGTCAACCGAAGAGCGCATGAAGTTGTACAAACAAAAGTACGGACAGTCAAGCGTTACCAGTGCAAGTTCAGCTAAAAAAAGAAGCCATAAAAAGAATGGTCGTACATACAATAAAAACAGTCAGCAGCCACGAAGCAATCAAAAGCGGCCAGCACAAAAAAAGCAGGGACTGTTTAGCAAGTTAAAGGCGCTCTTTACTAAAAAGTAGCGACAGGCAAAGGAGTAAGAATTGATTACTGTATCAGACGTAACGTTAAAGTTTAG
>ODAI013786766.1_pt1 | contig 26081 bp, 19 predicted proteins | sample 1539321 | NCBI WGS metagenome assembly ODAI01 (sample SAMN02144231, study PRJEB22623) | gut metagenome | biome: sheep rumen | host: Ovis aries | place: New Zealand
CGCCGAGCGCCTCCATAGCCTCTTCCAGAAGTTTGCGGATCTCCGCAAAGTCCATAGCCGCCGGCAGATACAGAGCGCGGCTCCCCAGCCGTCTCGCCGTCTGTATGAGAGCGGCCTCCGCCATAGGGCTTCTCGTGATCAGGACGCGTCTTTCCGATAAGAGCCTGTATTCGTCCAATGTCCTGCAGTCCTGGATCTGCAGGGGACTTCCCGCGCACCCGCTCCTTTCGTTGGCCGCAAGGATCAGGCGCATAAGCTCGCTTTCCGGGTCAAGGGCATAGATGTCTCCCAGAAGGGAGACGCCTCCCTGCACTCTGCCGGGAAAAGGCAGCACGTCCATCATGGCTTTGCGGAGCTTCTGGTCGGGTGTGGGACCCGTTTTCTGCATGATCGGATCCATCCAGCACCTGACGAAGACCGTGCCGGGAAAGCGTTTCTCCAGTTCTCTGTAGACATAGCCGAGATCGCAGCCCATAAAATGGTGAAGGCACACAGGAAAGACCAGAACAGCTCTCGGGAAGCCGTCCTCTCCTTTTTTCCGGCGGATCTTCATGAGAACATCCGTCACGCCCTCCAGCGTGATCTCCTCCAGATTTCCGCTGTGCATATCCTTTTCCTCGAGCACGACGCAGGAAAATCTCGATATAGCGTTCATCTCCGCGGCAGTCATGACGACGCCCCGCATGCAGTTGTCCGAGCAGATATAGATCTGATGCGCCTCGGGCATCAGCATGCCGATATGGACGATATTCCAGGTCTCATGGACGGGCGGGTTGAACTCCAGACCGGCTGTAAACGGAGAGGGATACTGCGCTTCTCCCGCCGGAATGCGGGACAGCTCATGTTCTCCATCTGTTGGACCTTCGGAGCAGACTCTTTCCGGTTCCTCCGTGACGGGGTCCGGATACTCGATCCCGCACTCCCCGGCGATCCTGTCGGCAAGTCTTATATAGGACCGCGCCATCCCGGAGGCCGGGAAGGCCCCGACGACCGTTTTCCCCAGTTCCTCCGCCTCCTGGACCAGGTCCGATCTGTTCAGGCTTCCGATGATCCGCGTCCCCAGGTCCTGCGCCAGTTCCTCTGTTTTTTCGTCCTCGCGCTTAACGTCCCGGCGGTTGACGATCAGCCCTCCCAGCTTTGCGTAGCCTCTCTCCTCGAAGTCTTTCACCGCGAGGCCGATATTAGCCGCGGCATAGATGGACATATTCTCTCCGGAGGTCAAAATATAGACTCTGTCGGCGAATCCCTCTCTCATGGGCATAGCGAATCCGCCACAGACCACGTCTCCCAGAACGTCGTATATGATCACGTCCGGCTCATATGCATCTATGATCCCCTTTTCACGAAGCGTCTCCAGCGCTGTAATGATCCCTCTTCCGGCGCATCCCCGCCCGGGTGTGGGTCCCCCGGCCTCCGCGCACAGGATCCTGCCGCCGCCCTCGACATCTTTGACAAAGAGCACGTCCGAAAGCCCGAAGGGCTCCCGCCTGCGGATCATCTCCATGACGGTGGGAAGGGGCGCGCCGCCGCGAAGGCAAAGGGTGGAGTCCGCCTTTGGGTCGCAGCCGATCTGCAGAACGGTCATCCCCTTCCCGGCCCAGTACTGTGTGAAATTGGATACGGTCGTGGATTTTCCGATCCCGCCCTTGCCGTATACTGCGATTCTGATCATTTCGTTTCAGCCTCCGTGATCACATTGGAATACGCTGTTTTGGCACTGATCCCGGGGAGCCGCCCGATCCTGCCCGACATAGCGCTGATGCTCTCCTGGGGCGCGTCGACAGCGACGCTGATGATGCTGATGCCCTTGGTCCTGTAGGGAATTCCCATTCTGCCGATGATATACATGCGGTACTCATGCAGGATATCGTTGATCCTGGCCACTGAGTTCTCATTCTCCACGATGATCGAGATCACCGCCACTCGAGTCTCTCTTTCCATAGTTTCCTCCAAGCCGAAGCAGATGCGTGCAGGGAAACTCCCCATGCCGCTCAGCAGATCCTGGGCAGCAGCTCGTTTCCGGGCTGCGGAAGAAGGGTCTGCGCGCCGATTTCCGTCGTGACTGTCACTCTTCCGGGCATATCCTCCGTGATCCTTCCGATCACCGCCGCGCCTTCCGTGTACCGGCAGTTCTGCAGCGTCTCAACAAGGAGATCCGCCTGATCTTCGGGACATACCATCACAAGACGCCCCTCACAGGCCAGGTAGAGAGGCTCCAGTCCCAGAAGCCCGCACACGCCTTTGACGGCCGGGTCCACCGGGATCCGGGCCGCGTCCAGATTGACGCCGACGCCGCTCTGACCCGCGATCTCATAGAGGACTGTTCCGACGCCGCCGCGTGTGGCGTCTCTGATCACATGGATACCGGGAACCGCCTTCAGGGCAGCCTGCACGGCTCCGGAGAGGGGCGCGCAGTCGCTCGTGACGTCCGCCTCGATCCCGTAGTCATCTCTCTCAAGAAGAATGGTGCATCCGTGTCTTCCGATATCGCCGGTCACGATGACGGCATCGCCGGGCTCTGCATAGCTGCCCGATGTGCGGATGCCCTCCGGAATGATCCCGATGCCGGTCGTATTGATGAACACGCCGTCCACCTGGTTTTTGCCGGCTACCTTGGTGTCTCCCGCGACGATCCGCACGCCCGCCTCTGCGGCCGTTTTTTCCATGGCCTCCGCGATCTTTTCAAGCTTGGCCATGGGAAATCCCTCCTCAATGACAAAGCCGCAGGTGAGATACCTGGGAACAGCGCCCATGCAGGCCAGGTCATTGACCGTGCCGCAGATCGCCAGCTTTCCGATATTGCCTCCCGCAAAGAAGGCCGGGGAGACGATAAAGCCGTCCGTGGACATGGCGATCTTTCCTTTTTCCATGTCGATGACTGCCGCGTCGTCCGCCGTAAAAAGCGGATTTTCGAAATGTCTCTTGAATACCTTGTCGATCAGCTCGGAGGTCTGTCTTCCGCCCGCTCCGTGGGCCAGTGTCACCGTTTCATTTTGCATAAAGTTTTCCATCTCAACCTCCGTACAGATAAAATGCCGAACAGGCTCCTTCCCCCGACACCATACAGGCGCCGACAGGATGTTCGGGCGTGCAGACCTTGCCGAAGACTTTGCAGTCCGACGGCAGGCATTTCCCCTGCAGGACTTCTCCGCACCTGCAGGCGGGATTGCTCCTGCCCGTCACTTCCGGCAGGTCATATTTGATCCTCGCGTCGTACTGCGCGTATTCCCGGCGCAGCTTCATTCCGGACATCGGGATCATGCCGATACCTCTCCACTCGCTGTCGCACGGCTCCATCATGGAGTCCACGAGCCGCACGGCGGCCGGCTGTCCCTGCGCTCTGACAACTCTCGGGTAGCAGTTCACGAAGAAAGGTTTGCCCTCCTCATACTTTCTGACCGCTACAGCCAGTGCCGTGACCAGCTCGGAAGCCGTAAATCCCGCGCATACGCCGCTGACGCCGCGTTCCGCAAGGTCCTCGCACATTCCCGTTCCGACGATCGCATGGACATGCCCGGGATAGAGATAAAGATCCGTGCTGTCCTTCATGGCCTCATAGGCGCCCGGCATGGTCTTATTGGCCGTCAAAACAGAGAAATTCCGCAGCTTCATCTCCTCCGCGCTCTTTATGGCCAGACACACGGACGGCGTCGTCGTCTCAAACCCCACGGAGAGAAAGACAACCTCCTCCTGCGGATGTTTCCCGGCATATTCCGCCGCGTCCGAGGGAGAATAGACGACCTGAACACGGGCTCCTTTACCCCGGGCCTTCTGCAGGCTGGACTCCGTGCCGGGGACCCTGACCAGATCTCCGAAGGTGCAGATCGTGCATCCCCGGTCCAGCGCCAGGATCAGCGCCTCGTCGATGAAGCTGACAGGCGTCACGCAGACGGGACATCCGGGTCCCGAGATCAGGCGGATGCCCGGCGGCAGGATCTTGCGGATGCCCAGCCGGAAGATCTCGTGGGTATGGGTCCCGCACACTTCCATGATCCTGACGGGCGGTCCGCTGTAGCCGCGAAGAATGTCGATGGCGGACTCTTTACCGGTGTTTTTGTGAGAATCATTCATAGGTATTCCTCCAGAAGCTCCTGGGTCTCGTCCTTGTCGTCGCTTGTGATCTTGGCGATCGCCGCTCCCGCGTGGACCATAACATAATCGCCCGGCTCCAGATCCTCGAGGAGCTGCGCGCTGATCTGTCTTTTGGCGCCGCTTGCGTCCACCACCGCAGTGCCGTTCTCATTGATCTTCACTACTCTTGCTGAAAGACCTACACACATATTTATCAATCCTCCTAAATTCTGACATAATCATCGGATATCCGCGGTCCGGCCGCGGTCCTGTAAGAGCTGCCTGGCAAATACTGCCTGGCCCAAAGCGATCCCCCCGTCGTTGGGAGGGACGAGATGATGGATCAGGACCCTGAACCCCTTCTTTTCCAGGCCGCGCTTCACATATTTGAGAAGAAGGCGGTTCTGGAAGCATCCTCCGCTGAGAGCGGCCGTCGTAAGGCCGGTCTCCTGCCCGATCCCGGCGCAGGCCTCGATGATCTGATCCGCCAGCATCCTGTGAAAAAGAAGGGCCAGATCGTCCGGATGCCTCCCGCCCAGAAACTCCAGCGTGATCTTCTTTACGATCTCTTCCGTCATCAGGATGCGCCGGCCTTGACTGCGATCGATCATGCGTCCGGCGTCTGTCTTTGCAGCTTCCCCGTATTTTTTCTCATATCTTTCCGCGGCAAACTGCAGCGACATCGACGCCTCTCCCTCGAAGGTGGAGTGTCTGCAGATCCCCAGAATCGCGCTCACCGCGTCAAAGAGTCTTCCGCAGCTGGTGGATGTCACGGCGTTGAGACGCCGGTCCGCCATTCTTGTCAGGACCGCAGCCTCTTGCGGCGAACACAGGGACAGCGTCTTCACAAGCCCGGGCAGATCCGAAAGGGCCGATCCTGCAGCCGCTTCTTTGCTCATGCTGTGCAGCATGGAAACCGCGATCCGCCATCCGTCTTTGGAGGAATGATCTCCGCCCGCCTGTATGAAGGGTCTTATACTGGCCGATCTTTCGAATCCCCTGTAGTCGCAGACAAGGATCTCGCCTCCCCAGATCGTGCCGTCCGTCCCGAAACCGGTGCCGTCCATGGATACGCCGATCACGGGGCCGGAATAGTCATTTTCCGCCATGCAGCTCAGGACATGCGCGAAATGATGCTGGACTTTCACGACGGGAAGAGGTCCTGTCCCCCGCTCCCTGCCTATTTTCTCCGCCAGCTCCCCGGCCAGCGATACGGAATTGTACCGGGGATGCAGATCGCATGCGATCGCGTCCGGATGGACCTCCAAAAGCCCCGCGTATCTCCTCGTGGTCTCCTCCAGAGCCTTGACGCTCCTTAGGTCCGCCAGGTCGCCGATATAGGAGGAAGGGTAAAACAGATTCCCTGTACTGATACAGAATGTGTTTTTGAGTTCCCCTCCGATGGCAAGGACGCTGGTCCGGCTGCCCTCTCCCGGGTCATCCTCCCGCCCGGAGAGCATATAGGGCAGCGGCGCATATCCTCTGGAGCGCCGGATCATGTAGGGCTCTCCGTCAAAAAAGTCCATAACGGAGTCGTCCGCCCTGATCCGGATCTCCCTCGCGTGGGACAGGATGCAGTCGCATAAGTTTCCCAGCTCCTGCAGCGCCTCGGCGTCATCCCGGCAGATGGGGGCGCCCGATACGTTGCCGCTGGTCATGACCAGACAGTCGGGCATCTCAATGCCGTCCGGATAGTCAAAGAGCAGGATCTGCACCGGAGCGTAGGGGAGCATGACGCCCACTGTGGGATTGCCCGGCGCTATGGAAGAACACAGTCTTCCTCCCTCTTTCCTGTCCAGCAGAAGGATCGGCTTCTGGTGCCCCGTCAGGATCTCCCTCTGGGCATCGGAGATCTCGCATTCTCTCAGCACCGTCTCCTCGTCCCGCATCATGACCGCGAAGGGCTTGACCGGCCTGTTTTTTCTGGTCCGCAGAAGCTCCACCGCCTTCTCGCTGGTCGCGTCGCAGCACAGGTGGAATCCGCCGATCCCCTTGACTGCGGCAATGCCTCCCTCCGAGATCACTTTGCGCGTCCTTGTGATCGCTTCCCTTCCCCGCACGGTCTCTTCGCCGGCCAGATAGACTTCCGGTCCGCAGTCGTTGCAGCAGACGGGCTGCGCGTCATAGCGGCGGCTTTCGGGAGAGTGGTACTCCTGAGAGCAGCGCGCGCACATGGGAAACATCTTCATGCTGGTCCTCTCCCTGTCATAGGGGAGCGCATCCAGGATGGTCAGCCTGGGACCGCAGCACGTGCAGTTGATAAACGGGTGCAGATACCGCCGGTCGCCGGGATCCGTCAGTTCCTCCCTGCACTCGTCGCAGATCGCGATGTCCGGAGAGATAAAGATCTCTCCTCTGGTCCTGCCGCTCTCTACGATCTCGAAGCTGGTAAAGACCTTGTCATCGCTGTCTGCGCTGCGAATATCCATTTTCAGGACAGCGGCCCTTTTAGGGGGCTTCTTCTGCAGCAGTTCGATAAATGTATGCAGTTCCTCCTCGGACCCCTGCGCGAAGATCTCCACGTAGGGCCCTTTGTTGCATACAGAACCGGTGATCCCGGCCTCTGCGGCGTGTCTCGCCACCGTGGGCCTGAAACCTACTCCCTGGACGATCCCGTATACTTTGATTCTGAGTGTCTTTCTCATAGTTTCCCCGAAACAGCGAAGTGCACAAGCTCCGCAAACAAGCCTTCGAAGCATTCCTCCACGAGCGGTATGACCGCGGGATCCGCTATGATCATGTCATAGCCGCCCTTGCGGACAGCTTCTGTCAGATCTCTCTCTTCCTTCAGATACAGGTCGCCCTCCTCTAAGAGCTCCTCCTTCATCATGAAAAAGGAGGCGGCTGTGACGGCCAGGGCGCCTTTTTCCCTCAGCAGCTCTCTGCAGGTGCCTGCCGCGATCTGTTCGTGGACGATCAGGATCTTTTTTCCTGCAGCATCCTGATCTCCCAGAATCTCCGACAGTCTCTCCGCGGCGGCGGGATTGGCACAGCGGAACGGCGTTCCGTACCGTTCCCGCAGTCTCCGGGCCGCTTCATAGCCGGATACGGATACGACAAGATTCTCACTCACACGGCCGGGGCGCGTAAAGGCTGACAGCCCGTCTTTGCGGCTTCCGTAGATCACAGCTTCTTTCCCGCACCGGGATCTCGCCCAGGTCCTCAAATAGTCGTAATCGCCGATTCCGCCAAGGTCCATGTACTGAGCACCGAGTATACCGATAGTATTTTCCCGCGCAGTTTCCTTTTCACCAATGTCGAATTTCTCAAAGAGGGCCAGATATGCCTTCTCCGCCCCTTTGTCGTAATACTCCATGCCGTCGCAGGCAATGCCCAGACAGGGAAGACCGGTCTTTTTGTGCGTCATCTTCTCCAGCGCCCGGAAATCCGTGCCGATCACGGCCGGCACCGGCGTTCCCACGATGGCGGCGAAACCCGGATAGCTTTGCTCATTCTCTGAAGCGAGGAGCTGCGCCGTCTTAGCCAGCTTATCAACGAGGCGGTCATCCCGGCCCAGGATCGCATCCATGTCGCGCAGACCGGCGCTGAACACGGCGCTTCTCTCCCTGAACCATCTGGGCTCGTCGAATCCGCAGATATTTCCCGTACAGCCGCCGGCGTCGCAGATCACCGTGATGCCTCCCAGCTCGTAGAAGACCGAGACCGCGCCCGACTGATCCGGCGCAAACGGCGTGAGCACTTCCCTGTAGCCTTTCGGAGCCTCCGAAGCGCTTCGGATGTCTCTGTCCTTGGCTCCTGCGCGTATCGTGCGCAGCTGCCTCGCAGCCGCTTCCTGCCGTCCAAGCCGCACTGCAGATTGAAAGAGTCCCTTCGCTCTCTCTTCCGCTGTCTTTAGCAGCGCGTCGAAAAACGCCTCCACGCCCGCAAATCCGAAGGGCTGAATATCCTGTCCCCACTCCAGACAGGGAAAATCCGGATGATACCAGCCGGCGTCCCTGCCCAGGGCGATCGGAAACACGTCTTCCCGTTCTGTAAAGGCGCTGTCGTAGAGAAGCATGGTCGGAGACAGGTTGGAGTAGACTCTTGTCTGCGGGCTGAGCTGCGCCAGATGGCGGATATACTTGTAGGAGTCCGCCGTGAGTGTGCCGAAGATCTCCCGCACTTCCAATCCGTACCGGACAAGGGCCAGCGCCAGCTCGAAGGGATCCGCGTTGACCGCCTCTCCGACGCTGAATGAGGCATTCGGAAATGCCGCGCGGAACCGCTTCATGCTCTCTTTGGCCTTCTCTCTGAAGGGAGCGTAATCCCACTCGACGCCCAGCGCCGCCGCGAGCGCGTCGTACTGCGCCGCGATCCGGTCGATCTGATAGAGTCTGGTCAATTCGATGGAGGGGATTCCCAGCCGCTCCTGAAGATCCTGCGCGGCCGGTCTGGCTTCCGGATTCAGTACCAGATTAAAATTGGCCTCCCCCATGCTCATAAACTCGCCGTAGCTCCCGCAGGCGGACACTTCCCGGATCTTTTTTACGCCGATCTGTCTAAGAAGCGTCCTTAGTTCACTCCGATCGTCCAGCGGGGCAAAATAGCCCAGAAAATTGACGCTGTCCGGTTTCCTGGGAACTTTCTCCAGCAGGGAGTAGATGGACTGCCTGACGTGGACCATGGGCGGTTTGCGTCCCTCTCTCGTCAGAGCATACATATAGCAGGGACGGACGCGGATCGGTGTCTCTCCCGGAATCTGCGCATTTACCATGTCCTCGGCTTTGCGGCAGACTCTTTCCATATCGGTCCCCAGAAGCGCGTCCACGCAGGTGATGCAGATCATGATCACAGAAGGCCTGATGCGGAGCCCGGCGGCCATCTCGCAGACAGCCTTGGGAATACGGCGCAGATGACGTCCCGTCACCAGATCCGTCTCATCCATGCAGAGATAGAAAAACCGGTTCTCATATCCCTTCATTGTGCTGATCGCGGACGTGTTTCTTCCGCAGCAGCCCGGCGAGACGATCAGCATGACCGAACCGGGCACGGACAGTCCCGCTCTTTTGACGCCGAATCCCTCTGCGCCCGGGGAATTAAAGGACAGTGTGGCAGGCGAGCTGTAAATGAGATGCGTCGAGGATATCATTTCTTCCGGAATATCCTTTCTGCCCCTTTCCCACAGCTCACGAACGGTATAACTCAGCGCTCTGTTCATCTCTTCCTCCGCGGACTCATTTGTTCTCCTGTTCCAGAAGCTTCCCGGCAAGATCCAGGAAGCGTCTGCTGACCTCCAGTTCCGGGTCGCCCTCGATCACAGTCATGCCGGCATCCTCAAAACGGATGATGTCGTCGCTCCTGGGGATCCTGGCGACGATGGGAAGGCTCCTGGAGGCCGCGAATTCCTCGACTTTGCGGCTCTCCCCCTCGACGTTTCTCATGTTGAGAATGATCCCCTCCACTCTGGCGTAGCTTCTGTCTTCAAAATTTTTCACAGCCTTATAAATATTGTCAGCCGCATACAAAGCCATTTTTTCGCCGCTCGTCACGATCAGCACCTTCTGCGCGTACCCTTCTCTGATGGGCGCCGCGAAACCTCCGCAGACGACGTCTCCGAGCACGTCGTAAAGGACGACGTCTGGCTTGTAGGTCTCGAACAGACGCAGGTCCTCCAGCAGGCTGAAGGTGGCGATAATGCCCCTTCCGGCACATCCCAGCCCCGGCGTGGGGCCTCCCGTCTCGATGCACAGAACGCCCTTGTACCCTTCCCTGGCGATCTCGTCGATCGACTCGGGATCCTCGTCCTTTTCCCGCAGATAGTCCATGACCGGCTGAAGCGGCTGTCCGCCCAGCAGATTGATGGTCGAATCCGCTTTGGGATCACAGCCGATCTGGATCACTCTTTTGCCCAGATAGGCAAAAGCGGCCGCCAGATTGGAGGTCATAGTCGATTTGCCGATGCCGCCCTTTCCGTAAATTGCTATTTTGATCATTCCAAACTCCCGTCTGTATGCTGCTGTCCAAGGGTATTCAAGGCTCGCGCAGCGAGCTGCTTAACCGCGTGCGCATAAAAAAATGCTCTATCACCCGGCGGTGAAAGAGCAAACACTTCCGATCATACGCAAACCGACACGGGAAATCCGGAAAACTTCCTTCCGGGATCCCCGCATCGATCGTATTTATTTCGTGTCATAAAATGCGCTCTTTCAGGTCGGAATATACTTCCCTGTCAGAATCTGTTCTTATTATTCCACACAGTATACCATGTAATCAACACCTGTTTCTTTGCTGCCGGAAAACTCCACCAGGAAACTGCCGTTCTCATACATGGAATCGAACTGGTCGCCGGAACCGCTGGAAAAGCTCGCCTCTCCGAGAACGTCCATGATCTCGCTCTCCGAACTGCCCCAGGTGAGCCCGCCGGGCAGAACAAGTTCCGGGATCTTCTTCTCTTCCCCGGAACTGCCGCCGGTCCTTCTGACATAGATTCCCGTCATAGGGATGTCGGACAGGTCCGCGGACTCTGTTCCGTAATTGCCGAACTCAGCCGTGACTGTGACATCCTCCTCCTTGAAGGCCGGATTGGTCATGACGGCCGTCACGATTTCGCCGGGGGCCAGTGTCATCGAGGACGGATCGTCCACGTTCTGGTATGTGAGCTTCCAGTTTCCCAGCTGATCTGCGCTCAGCTCGATCGGGAAAGAGAGCTCCATTCCGTCAAAGACGATCCCTTCTCCCAGGATCGCCAGCTCCGTGGAAGAGCTGTCCTTTTTCTCCGCTTCTTCCTCCCCGGCAGGTTCCTCCTGCTCTTTCTCCTCCAGATCCGCCTCGGAGGGCTCGGGCTTTTTGATCACTTCCGCTTCCTGCTCTTCGTTCCCGGAGGCATCCTCTGCCTCAGACTTGTCCTCTTCCTCCGCGTCCGTCTCTTCCAGACTGATCTGCTCGGGGTTGATCTGTTCGGGATTGATGGTTTCTTCCAGTGTTGCCGCAGCCGGCGCAGTCTCCTGCTCTTCCTGCTGCGCGTCCTGGGACGTCTCCTCTTTATTGCCGCAGGCTGACATGGAAGCGGCCAGTGCAGTGATGACAAGGATCGCTGCTGTTATTTTTGCTGTCTTTTCCAATACTCTTTTCATAAAACTCCTCTCTTTTCTCCCGTTTTCAGATGGGATCCTGAAAAAGTCCCAAATACCGTTTGGCCAGTCTGCAGCGCAGATTGTAGAGGGCGGTCCCGCTTGTTCCATACTCCGGATAAGAGATATCCGGGATTCTCAGTATATAGGACTCATAGGCGTTCACTATGATCGATCCCGACGGATGGCTTCTCTCTCTCTGAAACTGCACTCCGTAAGACTTATGGACGTGACCGTGCAAAAGATACAGGGGCTGGTATCTCATCAGGAGTTTATTGAAGCACTCAAATCCCCTGTGCGGAAGATCGTCCATATCCCCATACCCCTTTGCCGGAGCATGGGTGACGAGAAGATCGATCCCGTTCGTAAACCAGATCTTTCGGCGCAGACGCCGCACCCGGGATCTCATCTCTTTTTCCGTATACATGTTATTTCCTGGCTTGTACCGCATAGAACCCCCGAGTCCTGCGATCCTCAGTCCCCGGAAATTGTAGATGCCGTCTTCAATGCAGACACAGCCCTCCGGAGGGTTATCCTCGTATCTGTCGTCGTGATTGCCGCGCACATACAGGAGCGGGCAGTTGCCGAAGGTCACAAGAAACTGCAGGTAATTGGCGTGCAGGTCCCCGCAGGAGATGATCAGGTCTATATCCTTTAATTTGGCCGGTGAAAAGTAGTCCCAAAGGGATCTTGATTCTTCGTCAGCGACAACGAGAATATTCACAGCTTTTTCTCCTTTACGCCTGATGCCTTGACGGTCTTTTTGATCGAGTCGTCCAGCTCCCATGTGTCCGGAATATCGCCGATCACATTGTCGCAGAGCCAGTCCATGGTAATGATCTCTTTATCTGTGAGAGACGGCGTGTCCGGTCCCTTGAGGACGCCTGTCTGCGTATGGATCTCTCCCTCGAAGATACTGGCCGCGTCCCTGATGATAAGCCTTCTGAGCGTGCTCACGGCCTTTTTGGACGTGTAGGGAAGATTGCCGGACAGGATGACGTCGACGACGCCTGCGGACATTCCCCACCAGTAGTTCACGGCCTTATCCCGGGCACCGGCCTTCCGGGCGTCCAGAGAACCGTCGAGAAGCTTTCGGATGATCTGCTCGTAATACGCGCCCCACTGGTATACAGGGGCTGCCAGATTCTCCACTTCCTGTTCCTGCCGGACTGTGCCGTTCTCCCTGACCGTGCCCTTATCCCAGATCCTGTAGAGGCCGTATTTGCGGCTGGGATCTTTGGGTTTGATCAGGTCAATGCCGGATATGATCCTGCATCCCGCGTCCAGCAGTTCCTTCTCCCATTCGCTCCCTTTTTTGGAAGCCCAGACAAGTTTGATCCGTGCGCCCGGATCGAACCAGGCCGCGCCTATAGCGAATGCGTTGATATTAGCGATCCCGCCGAAGATCGGGTAGTCCGCTCTGTAGCCGATCATATGGTTCTCCGAAAGCGACGCGGCCAAAGCGCCCATGAGGAACTTAGCCTCGTACATCCTCGCATAATAGGTCGGCACAGAATTGAGAGACATATTGACGGAACAGTTCATGATCCTCATCCCGGGATACCGGATTGCCGCCTTAAGGCAGGCTTCCATCATGGCGGGAGAAGTCGCGAAGACAATGTCCTCTTCATCCGTGCTGCAGGCCTCGAAGGCTTTTTCCAGCTCGCGGTCCGTCCCGCAGTTATCGAATTTGACTGCCTCAACGGCGCCTTCAAACTTCTCGACCAGCTCGTTGGCACCCAGCTCATGGCCATATACCCAGCTGGATTCCCCTTCCATTCTGTCGAACAGGAACGCTGCGCGGATCGGTTTGCCCGTGTAGGCACTGCTCAGGTTCAGCAGCGTCTTCACGCTGTTTCCTCTCCCGACTTCTTCGGGATTGCGGATCAGCTCAATGCTGTCCGCGCTTGTCTTTGTGACGATCTCATTCCAGATCTTGCGGATCTTATGTCCGATCAGCTTCTCTGAATCCTGCAGAAGACTTTCCAGATCAAACACCTCAATATAGAGGAGAAATGCATCGCCGATGGTAGGGGAGTGCCTGCGTCCGCCCGCGGCGTCATAACACTTGCTGAAGATCGTAAAGGCGGATTTGAGTGTTTCGATCAGCTCATCCGGCCAGGGATCGGTGAGATTGAGGCCGAAGTGGTCCGCCAGTTCCCTGTAGCTGCCGACTTTGGAAAATGTGATCTGAAACAGTCCGGTCACATTGTAGAAATCCACATATTCGTAATAGAGTCTGGAGATCGCGTCCTGTGTTTTGGGCGGAAGGATCCGGATCACATGTCCGGGTATCGAGACATATCCTATGAACTTGGATACGGAGACTCTCTTGTTTCCCTCCTCCACATAGAAGCGGTTCATAAACTCGTAGACTTTGATGGGATCGCGGATACCCTCCTCGACAGCCGAGTCATACAGACTGAGCCATTTCATGGCAAATTCGCTGTCGCTGTCCACCAGAGGCATAAAGTTCGATGCAAAGGCGTTCTGCCTTCCGACGGTTCTGGTTCCCACGATCATATCGATCGGAATCTCCTTGACGCCCAGATCTCTCTCCTTGAGCGTATCTATGTCCTGCACCATAGCATTGAGTGCGGGAAGATAGGGATACTGTCCGGCCAGAATGGCTTTTCTGTAAGCTCTGTCTGCACTTTTTTTTGCCTTATCGTAATCCTGCTGCATATACTCTCCTGTTCCGCGGACGCCCGATCCTCTCGAAGCGCCTGCCGCAGTATTTAATCGATGGTTGTCTTCATTTTTCCTATGATTTAAAGAATATTTAAGAATAGAGTGGTATTTTTATAATGACTCAGTTATATATCACTACTCTGACGGACGGAATGCATCTGCATTCGTTCTCCATAAAACAGCGCGGTTAAGGTCCTAACTCCCTTAACTGCGCTTTCTTATTGCTGCAATTTCTATTCTGTCGTCTTTTCTTTTTCCTCTGCAGACTTCTCTTCCTCCGCCGGCTTCTCTTCTTTCGAAGTCTTCTCTTTCTCTTCTTTTGCGGTTTTCTCTTCTTTGACGGGGATTTCAATTCCGCTCAGATCCAGGACCGCCACTTCGGGGGGATTATTAAATCTGGGGATCCCTGTATGAGGCGCACTCAGTCCGCTCGTGATCAGGATATTGACTCCTTCTTTCTCGTAAATGCCATGAACATATTCCGGGAAATAGCTGCCGGAAGCGCCGAAAACGCCCCCGTAACGGGGAAGGACCGCAAGTCCGCCCAGGCCGCCTCCGCTGACAACGAGATCGATATCCCAGGTCTTCGCGGCATCGCTGTAGACGAAATTCTCGGGTCCGGGAAGCAGCATGACTTTGAAGCTGTCCGTATCCTGAAATCGGTTGAGGAAATCCCAGTTTTTCTCATATTTTCTCTTGACCTTTCCGCTAAGATCGGTCAGCTCGTAGGCTTTGCCGTTCATGGCGCCGATCCTGGTGCGGACTCCGTAAATGACAACGTCCTTATATTCGTCGTTTAAGACGACGGCTCCGGCACTTTCAAGAGCCGCGCGGAGCTCGTCCGCTTCTTCTCCTGTGCCGGATGTACGGCTGTGCTCTTTCGCATACTTCAGTTCTTCCGATCCGTAGGCGTAATAGACCGGGGCCGTCTGCACCAGGCTTCTGATCAGATCTGTGACCGGTGTGAGACTCTTTGCGTCTTTGCTGATCATGTTGCCCCCGAGCAGAATGGCATCAGGGGAAGTGCTGCCCACGAGTTCGGAGATCACTCCGTTTCCGCCCTCAAAGACATAATCGTTCAGATCCGATATTACTGCAAAGCGCAGAGCCTGGCCATTTTCCCTGTCCCCGTCCTCCTGTGCCCGGAAATAGTGCACTTCCGGATTGCTGTAGGATCTGCGGATCATCCAGCTGACCGGAACGCCGACCACGAGAGCCAGGATCAATACTACAAATATCAGGTGAAGCAGTTTCTTTATCATCCAATCTACCTATGCAGAGTACTTCTTACTCCGCTCCTTCATGTCTCAGTACCACGCCTACTGTCTTGAACAGGATCTTGAGATCCAGCCAGATGCTCCAGTTCTGGATGTACTCGCGGTCCAGACGGACCACTTCCTCGAAGTCCGTGATATCACTTCTTCCGCTGATCTGCCAAAGGCCTGTGATACCGGGCTTAATGCTCATTCTGACCCTGTGATGCAGGTCGTATTTTTCCCACTCGTCCAGCGTCGGAGGCCTTGTGCCCACCAGCGACATATCGCCCTTGAGGACATTGAAGAACTGCGGGAACTCATCCAGGGAGGTCCTTCTGATGAAGTTGCCTATGCCCATGGGCCGGCCGTTCTTGTCCTTTTTCTCTGAACCGATGATCCTGGGATCGTCGTCCATCTTGAACATCATGCCGTCGCTGATCTTATTCTGCTCCATAAGCGCTTTTTTGCGCTCTTCCGCGTCCATATACATGCTGCGGAACTTATACATATAGAACTGCTTGCCGTTCTGTCCGATCCTCTTCTGTTTGAAAAAGATCGGGCCGGGGGACTGGATATAGATCGCCGGCGCGATAAATATAAAAATGATCCCGGTCAGGATGCATCCGACGATTCCTCCGAGGATGTCCATGATCCTCTTATACAGGACCTGCTTGGCGGAGACGATCTTGAGACTGTTGGTCAGGACCCTGTAGGTTCCGACCTTGGAGACCTCCTGCATGCCGTCGCTGTGAGCATTGAGGGCTTCCAGACAGTAGTGAACCGTAATGCCCATATCCATGATCGCGTCGATCATGTTCATGGGGTAAGGCATGTTGTCGGGCTGATAGACCAGGACCTCGTCCACCCAGTTGATCCTGATCTCGTTGATGATGTCCGATTCTCTTCCCATGGCAGGGATGCCCTGGACCTTCATGTCCTTGCATTCCCGATCCATGAGATAGACGCCGGTGACGCGGTAATCATGGAAGCTGTTTTCGATCAGGTTCTTCACCACTTCATCTGCCAGCACCGAGGAAGTGATCACCATCAGAGATTTGTTGCCTACCTTGACTTTGGCTGAATGAAAGATCCTCTTTTTGTTGAGAAGCCTCATAAAGAAGGAGGCGAACAGGTACATCACGACCATGATGCCCGTAAATTTACGGGAGATCAGATAAATCTGATGCACCATGAACAGGAACAGGATGTCCAGCAGCATAAAGCTGACCTCAAACCGGAAGGTCGCCATCAGCTCCTCCATCCAGTTTCTTCGCAAAATATTCTTATAACTGTTGGTAAACAGGACCACCAGCAGCTGGCAAAGGATGAGAAGGATCGCCTGATATCTGTAAAGATAGGAATCATAAGGATTCTCGAATCCCATCCAGATCCAGTAGCTCAGTATATAGCAGATCTGCAGCACCACGACATCGAGCACAATGAAGTCAATGTGCTTGAGCCATCCTCTTAGTTCTTTTTTATGCATATGTTTCTCCCTGCCGCTCCCGCTGCGCGCGGCGGCGTGTGATTAATTAAAACCAAAGATATTGCGCGCGATACTGTATGCCGCGCGGACAATGCTCCGTCCGGCCTCTCCGGGAAGATGGATCGCGACTCCGAAAATACCGGTCCTCATTTTCCTGAACAGGCCCGGATCTTTTTCCTTCAGATACTGCCAGACTTCGTCCTTGATCTTCATCTTTTCATCGTCCCTGGAGCGGATCGCGAGGACAGACGTGATCGTCGTGATGATCTCAAGATAGTTGTACATGTACTTATAGAGCTGGCTCGACTTCTCGATCCGGCCCGATCGGACTGCGTCGCTGAAGTAATCGATCATGATCCTGTTGACTCTGGCCTGCTGGTCAAGCCTTCCGATCATGACCTGCTCGTTGACGGACTGGTCTTCTCTTCCGATGAAATAGTAATAGAAGTTAACATCCAGATAATAGAGATTCACCATATAGGGCATCGGGTTGAATACATAAATATTATCCACATAGAAGCAGTGTTCCGGCAGCTTCATGCCGCACTCTCTGAGCAGCTCTGTCCTGTAGATCACGGAGTGCATCAAAATATACTCGCCTTTACGGAAACGCTTGGTCTCATCCCAGGAGAAGATCCTGTTGCGGGGCAGCGTCTTCCGGTACTCCATGACCTTGAGATGGCTGGCGCCCTCCTTGTCATAGACAAAATTGCTGATCAGAAGATCGATCTGTTCCTCCTCGTCCAGATTCCTTCGAAGTGTATCCAGAATGCTCTTATAGGCGCTGGCCTTCACCTTGTCGTCGCTGTCGACCACCTTGAAGTATTTGCCGTTCGCGTTTTCCAGCCCCGTATTCACGGCGCCGCCGTGTCCCTTGTTGGGCTGATGGATCGCTCTTACGATTCCGGGATACTTCTGTTCCAGAGCGTCCGCGATCTGCGGCGTCGCATCTTTGGAACCGTCATCGACAATGAGGATCTCCACCTCTTCGCCGCCGATGACCAGAGATTCGACGCATCTTTCCAAATAGTCCTGCGAATTATAGCTCGGCACAGCGATTGATAACAATTTCATAGTCATTTCCTTCCTGATGCAGATACTGGCTTATTATTATACCATACCTTTCCGTTATTTATCATAATTTCATTAACTTATACGTCTTCTCCGCAATTATCAGCGCGCGCCGCCCAGCAGCTTCGTGTAGGCTCCGAAGGCGGAGGGGATACAATATCTGTCCCGGATCTCATCAGGATCCGCCATGATAAAAGGGATCCTGTCCTCTGTAAAGGAATCCGTCTGTATTTCGTAGCCGCGCATTTTCCAGACTTTGTGCGTAAAAATATGCTCGGCGTCACAGATCCTCGTGATCCTCACAGGCTCCACCATATGATCTCTCAGCCACTCTATGGCCTCGTCCTGTTCCAGCGTCCCTTTAGCGTGAGGATACTCGTAGAGCCCCGCGAGAAGGCCTCTCTGCGGGCGCTTTCTGACGGCTGTCTTCTCTCCGCTCCGGATCAGAAAAACTGTCAGATACTCGGTCTTTTTTTCCTTTCGCGCCGGCATGACGGGAAGATCCCTCTCGGAACCGGGTCTCTTCTCATGGACCCTGCAGAAATCCGAGAGCGGGCAGTTCCCGCAGTCCGGCTGCGCTGCAGGGATACAGACGGCTGTCCCCAGATCCATCAGCGCCTGATTGAAATTACCGCACAGGTTGGCGCCGCCTTCCTCTGCCTCTTCCGGCATGAGATTCCTGTAATACTCCGATGAAAGCTTCAGCGCCGCCGGTGTCCTTACAGACTCTTCGTACATCTGCAGGCGGGAATAGATCCGCAGCAGGTTTCCGTCCACGGCCGGGATCCGCTCTCCGAAAGCGATCGAGGCGATCGCAGCCGCCGTATAAGTCCCGATGCCGGGCAGTTTGCCCAGTTCCGCAGAAGAGGACGGTATTTTGCCGCCGTATTTCTCCATCACATCAGCCGCCGCCTTATGCATATTTCGCACGCGGCTGTAATAGCCCAGGCCCTCCCAGAGCTTGAAGCAGTCGTCCTCGCCGGCTGCCGCCAGTGTCCCGACGTCGGGAAAGGCATTCAGAAACCGCGCATAATACCCTTTTACCGCCTCGACCCGGGTCTGCTGCAGCATGATCTCCGAGACCCACACATGATAGGGCGTCGGATCCTCCCTCCAGGGCAGGACTCTTCTGTTTTCATCGTACCAGCCAAGAAGCCGCTCCGTAAAACTCTCCATATTTCTCAATCTATCTCTGTTCGCGGCCGGAAAGCCTTATGATCACCATCTCTGCCGCGATCCCGGCGGATACCGATCCGCTCTTGCTCTCATAATCCGCCGCTATACACGCATCCAGCGCATCCAGCAGTTCCTCCGCCCTGTACATTCTCAGGGCCGGCTTGTATTTCTTCGTGATGACAAAGGACGGAACCCCGACCTGCCTGGCGATCTCGCTGTCCGGGACCTTTCCGCTCAGCTCCCGGATCTTGATGAGCTGCGCGAACTGCCTTCTCATCAGGCTCAGGATGACCTGCGGCGCCGTGCGGAGTGAGCATAATTCCATGTAGATCTCCAGCGCTTTCCGGCGGTCCTTGAGCGCGATCGCCTCGATCATGTCAAAGATCCTGTCCCGGATCCTGGGGCTGCACACATCCCTGATGTCCTGTTCCGTGATCTCCCGCCTGCCCAGGCAGTAGCAGCACAGCTTTTCCGCCTCGCCGGCGATCCCCTGCATATCTTCTCCGGTGTAGGAAAGGAACAGCGCCAGGGTACGCCCGTCGATCGAAAGGCCGGACTTTCTGAAGATCCCGCCGGTCCAGGCCCTCAGGTCGCTCTCATCGGGCGTCGTGCACTCCAGGATCTCTCCCCGCTTCTCCTTCTGGCTCTTCTGCAGCGCTTTGTACAGCTTTCCCCTCTTGTCTACATTTTCTTCCACGAAGACGACCGATGCCGTCTCGGGAATCTCCGGAATGTATTCCGCTATTTTCTCCGCTTCATCCGCTATAGAGGAGGACGAGCGGCTTCCTGTCACAGATTTCGACGCCGTTTTGGGGCTCAGAAGGCCCGTATTCTCAAGGACGATCACCCTCCGGTCGGCAAAAAAGGGAAGCGTCTGGGCCATCTCAATGATCTCCCGCGCTGTCACGTCCGAACCGCTGTAGCGGGACAGGTTCATGGCGTCCCCGTCTCCCAGGAGCGCCTTCACGAGCTTCTCCTTGTTCTGGAGCCGCAGGTAGGACTGCTCGCCGCAGATCAGATAGATGCTGCGGAAATCCTGCTGCGCCAGCTGTTCATTCAGTTGTCTCTGTTTTGCGGCAAAATCGCTCTTACCCTGCTTGGCAGCCATTGGTCTCCCCGGATGAAACGTCGGTCGTCGGTACTACAACCTTCATTGAATGACAATCAATCCGATTTGTCAATAAAAGTATGGACAGAATATTTCCCTTCTCCGTCCGTCACAATGCTGATCCTTCCGCAGATTCTCGTGTCAAAGAGACGCATGCCCGCCCGCTTTAGTCTCTCCACGGTCTCCGGGGCCGGGTGCCCGTAGATATTTCCCCTGCCGCAGGAGATCAGGGCCGTGTGTGAGGAAACCTTCTTCAGAAACTGCTCCGTGGAAGCCGTCCCGCTGCCGTGATGCGCCACCTTGAGCACGTTCGTCTCAAGGCCCTCCCGTCCCAGATACCGGATCAGTTCGGCTTCGCCCTCTCCCTCCAGATCTCCGGTGAGAAGCGCGCTGAACCTGCCGTATGTCACAAGAAGAACCGCTGAATACTCGTTGGCGCTCTGATAGGCCGACTCCTTCATAGGATGAAGACAGCGGATCCCAAGGCCGCCGCTTGTCAGCTCCATGCCCCTGTACAGAAAAGTGACAGGGATCTTTTTGCGGTCCGCTTCCCTGAGTATTTTCTTATATGTCTCCCCTCTTGCCTGCTCGCAGACTGAAGGCAGCGCGATCCGTCCGATCTCTATGCCGTCGGGATCCCCCGCCTGCTCCATGAGCTCCAGAACGGCGCTGCAGTGATCCAGGTCGTCGTGCGTCACGACGCAGCAGTCGATCCTTGTGATCCCGTGATACCGGATGAACGGGATCTCCACATATTGGCCCAGCTTTGACCGGGTGGAGCTTCCGCCGTCGATCATGACCGTGTATGTTCCTCCCCGGTCACAGGACCGGATCAGAATCCCGTCGCCCTGTCCGACGTCCAGTATATACATAGAAAAAGGAGGTACATACCGCACCCTGAGCAGAATGATCACAGCGGCAAGGACCAAAGACGCCCGGATCAGCGCTTTCGCCGTGGTCCCCTTCTTCTCTCTCCCGGCCGTCAGAGCTGTTATGAGGATCCCGTAATAGACGATCACGACCCACAGACCCGGTCTCCCCGCCTTTATGCTGTGAAACGGAAGTCTGTTTGTGACACTGCACAAAAGCTCATAGAACCTGAAGATCAGGTACGCCGCTTCGGAAGTGAGGCGGGCGGTGTAAAGCGCGAAATCCCTGATCAGCCGGCCGCCTCCGGATACAGTGGCCGCCGCCATATACAGGACTGTGCTGACGGCTCCTCCCGCCATCATCATCGGCGCCAGAAGGATCACAAGAAGATTGAGGAGGACGGAATAGAGAGGGAACGAATAATAGAAGCCCAGCTGAACCGGCATCGTGAAGAGGGGGATCACAAAAGGCTGCTCCCAGAGATCGGCCGCAGGCATCGCCAGTCCGATCGCTATGACCGCGGCAAAAGAGAACAGAAACCCGCTGTGATACAGATATAAGGGCTGTCCGACCAGGATCATAACGCCCGCCAGGGACAGGGATGTGATCAGATCGCTGGTCCTGCCCGTCAATCTCGCCGCAATATTCAAGCCAAACATCACAAGAGCCCTGAAGCAGGAAGTCTGCATTCCCGTCATGAGACCGTAGAGGATCATGACGAGCACAGAGAGGACGCCCGAGACCGGAACCGGCAGACGCGTCTTTCTGAGAAGATGAAAGAGGGCCATGCCGAACATAGATATATGCAGTCCGGATACGCAGACCACATGAATGATCCCGGCTGCCTGGAACTCCTCCCTGACATCCCGGTCCAGGAGACTGCTCTGCCCCAGGAGCATGGCTTTGAGCGCCGACGCGCAGCGCTTCCCCGCCTCCCCGTGACGGCCCGCAAAGAGACTGTCGATCCCCGCCGACAGACTGTTCCGGATCCTGTAAAGCGCTTCCCGGATCCCGCCCTTTCGGTCCGTATAGGACAATATGCGGGTGTCCTCCAGCGTAAACAGGTATCCGCGGACGCCGTAATAATAAAGCACCTCGTCGAACTCTCCCTCGTTGGTGGGCTGGCGGTACAGGTGTATTTTGCCCCGGACGCGGACTGCGGCGCCCTCTGCGGCCCAGGACTGCTGCCGCTCTTTGTCCTTAGTGATCTGACAGAGCACTTTGTCGGACGCCCCGACCTTAAAGGAGGCTTTCTGCGTGATTCCGCTCTCCAGAGTGATCTCCGACAGAGTCATGTTGATATGCGGTTCCTCTTCATTTGTCTTCTGCGCATATTCTTTGAAATCGACAGTGCCCGTCATCGTCACGTACCGTCCGTCCGCTTTCCTGTTCATATCATAGACAGAAGGCGCCGCAAGAAGAGACAGCCAGACAGAGACGGCGAACACAGCCGAAAGCGCCGCTGCAGGTCTTCGCATTGTGATCTCCCGTTATCATGGATACTATAGTGTGGAAATCTCTCCGCCGGATCCGGCAGAGACTTGGACCGATCGGTCCCGATAGGATTATCGTATGGGAAAGAGCTGCGAAAATCAAGTCCCAAATGCGGCCAAAAGCCCGGAGGTCCCTGTAGGTCCTCCGGGCTGTCCCGTGTACTATGTGACGCTTACTCCTCCTCCGCGGCGCTCTCCGGCTGCCCTTCCAGAAGATCCGTGTTCATTTCGAAGCTTCCGATCAGGGAGATCGAATCCATAAACACGGCGTCGGGCTGTCCGTCGATCGAGATCTGCACCGATTCGATCGAGGGAAGTTCACAGAGCGAATTCACGATCGAATAGATCGCTGTCTGCGCCAGAACCCCCGGCACTCCGCTCTGAAATTCGCCGCTGAGATTGACATAACAAATATGATCTCTTGTCGTGATATTGACCACCTTGGTCTCGCTGTTCACGGTCGGATAGGCAAAACTGCCGTTGGGGCCGGAAATGACCTGCTCGAGGACGATCCTCTCAAGAGGCATGTTGCTGTTGTAGACCACCGTCCGGTAGGCGTCCACCAGTCTGTCTCCCTCCTCATTGGCAAAATACAGATGAAGCCTCACTCTCTCGTAGTTGCGCATTTCCGTGTAGGAATTGTAGATGAACTGGTCCGGCTCCATGATCCCCGGCTCCGCGCCGTCCGCGTCTTGGAAGGCTTTCCCCTCCACCATGAAGTAGACCCCGTCCACCTCGGAAAAGCTGCACAGAGTGTTGACGATAGCCGTTCTTGTCAGGACCTCTTCGACGGCGCTCATGTCATAGTATTCCTCCGAGAAGTTGAGCGTGACAATGCTGCCCTTGGTCTCGGTGGTCAGAAGTCTGAAATCCGTCACCGGCGCCCGGAGCGTCATCTCTTTGGGCTGGACGGACAGTTTGGCCGTCAGCTCCTCGATGATCCGGTTCTTGTCGTCGGCCTCCGGCACATAGTTCTGCTCCTCAAGCCCGTGATCCGTCCTGTTGAGGTAAAACACCCTGATGCCTCTCTTATCGGCGCCCTTTCGTCCGCAGGCGCCAAGCAGAAGACACAATATGAATATGATTAAGCATAGTCCTGACTTTTTCTTCAAACTCACTCCTTGGGTGCGCTCTGCGCCGGCTTCTTTTTCACCTGCGATTTCCCTGAGGAATCGCTCCTCTTTTCCCGGCTGCCGGATTGGGAGGCGCCTGCCTTCTTAGTGCCGCCGGACTTCCGTGTGCCGCCGGACTTCCGTGTGCTTCCGGTCCCGGATTTACTGCCGGCCTTTGCCGCCGCTCCGGATCCGGAGGCCGTCCGCTTTTTTGTCCCGGACGCGGTCTTTTGCCCGGCAGCGGCCCTGGTCTTTTTCTTTTCGGCAGAGCTTTTCTTTTCGGCTGAGCCCTTCCTGCGGGCTGTGTTCCGCCTTAATCTCTCCCGCTGTCTCCTAAGCTCCACGGGATGCGCGACATACGTCAAAGGACAGGTCACCGTAAACTTGGTCCCCTCTCCCAGAATACTCTGCACGTCGATCGCGCCGTGATGCTGCAGGACGATGCTCTTGGTGATGGACAGTCCGAGTCCTGTTCCGCCGACTTCCCTCGACCGGGACTTGTCGACGCGGTAGAATCTCTCATATATTTTGTCCAGAGAATCCTGCGGGATCCCGACGCCGGTATCCTCGACGCTCACATAGAAGTTATAGGGATCCGCATTGATCGTCACTCTCACCTTGCCGTGGTCTCTGTTGTACTTGACGGCATTCTCTACAAGATTCGTGATGACCATGGTCATCTTGACTTCGTCGATCTCCGCATAGACCTCCCTGACGCTGACCATAGTGAGCTCGATATCCCGCTTCTGGGCAATGGGGCGGATCCGTCTGAGGATCAGCTCCACCATTTCATTGACGTTGACCTCCTTGACGCTGAGCTTGGAATCCTTGCGGTCCATTCTGACCAGCGTAAGAAGCTCCGTGATGATCTGGTTCTCTCTGTCGACCTCGTTCTTGATGTCCATCATAAACTCCCGGTACATCTCGATCGGCACGTTCTCCTGCTGCACGAGGGAGTCGGCCAGGACCTTCATCGATGTCATGGGAGTCTTGAGCTCGTGGGACACGTTGGATACGAATTCCTGTCTCGATTCATCCAGCGCGTTCATACGCGCCAGGACCTGGTTGAAGGCGTCCGCGATATGTTCAGTTTCCACAAAGGCCGGCGCCTTGATGGATTCCGTCGAGTACCCCGCCCGCACGGCGGAGATCTCTCCTGAAAGCTGCTCAAACGGTCTCATCAGAACAGTGGACAGAACTAATGAAATAAGCAAAACCGCCAGTATCAGGATCACTTCCAGGAGCATGGCCTTGCGGCTCAGTATTCCCAGTGTGTTTCTGATAGTGACGGTCGATACGCTTGCCAGCAGAACACCCTTGATAACCTCCTCGCCGTCCACACCCAGTGTAGACTCCTCGTTATCGGATCTGCTGTCAGTATAGTTGGTCGCTATGATCGGTGTCACAATTTCGATGAAACCGTCGCGCCGGTCATAATTGGAAGTGCTTCCCGTATTACCCTGCAGCAGACATTTCACTACGTCAGGCGAGACGATCGTCTTTCCGTCGGACATAGAATAGGTGTCCTTCATAACCTTGAGGTGATCGCTGATCACCAGAATGCGTCCGTCATATAAAGCAGAGAACTCGGCGAGCTCCGCTCCGATCAGTTCCGAGGACTGATCGTTGAGGTAATCGTAGCTGATCAGATGATTGGCGAGTGCGCGCAGATGCGTCTCCACTTCCTCCGTTCTGACTTCCACTGCTCTTGTTTCATAATTGTTGAGAATGCCGTAGTGCAGGATCACGCAGGGGACCAGGCCCACGACAAAAATAATTATGAACAGCCGCATTCTCAGACTTTTGACCACTGAGAATTTCTGAACCAGCTCCTTGAGCTTATCTCTCATTTTGCCTGAAGTAATAGCCTACGCCCCATTTCGTCTGTACGTAGACAGGCTCGGAGGCATTAGGCTCTACCTTCTCGCGGAGTCTTCTGATGTGAACATCCACTGTTCTCACATCACCGGGATAGTCCTTGCCCCAGACTGTCTGCAGCAGCATCGAGCGGCTGTAGACCTTGCCGGGGTGCGTCGCAAGGAGCTCGAGCAGCTCGAATTCCTTGCTGGTCAGATTGATCTCTTTGCCGGCGACGCTGACTCTGCGGTTGTCAAAATCCATCCTGAGGTCGCCGTTCTCGAGAATTCTCTCTTCTTCCTCATTTCTGTCTCTGCGGCTTTCCGCCCCCCGGCGGGCTCGCCCGGTGCGCGCTGCGCCTCCTCGCTCAGCGAGCACAGAAACCGCTGCCATTCGTCGTCGAGCTCGCGCAGCGCGTCCAGATGCTGCGCCCGGAGGTGCTCATAGCAGTTCTGCACCTTTAAAAAGGCCTCGTGCTCGCGCCCGTCGCAATCCGAAAGGATCGCGTCACGCTTCTGCTCGGCCTCTTTGATAAGGCGCGCAGCCTCGGCTCTGGTCTCGCGCAGGATGCGGTCGCTCTCCTCCTGCGCCTCGGCGATCAGATGCTGCGCGATCGTCTTGGCCGAGAGGATCGCGTCGCCGATCTCCTCGCGGCCGAAGGTCATATTGTCCACGCGCTCGCGCAGCGCGCGGTTTTCCTCCTCCAGCGCGGCCGTGCGTCGGCTGAAGTCCTCGATCACGCCCTCGACACGGGCGGCGTTATAGTATTTTTTCTTTGCGATCTCCAGTCCCAGCGACTCCAGGTAGGTTTTTTCCAGCG
>ODAI011585877.1_pt1 | contig 26079 bp, 11 predicted proteins | sample 1539321 | NCBI WGS metagenome assembly ODAI01 (sample SAMN02144231, study PRJEB22623) | gut metagenome | biome: sheep rumen | host: Ovis aries | place: New Zealand
GATAGGTTGTTCCAACCATATTGCCGATGCTGGCAGGAGTGGTGTATGTATCATCGTAGTTAGCGAAGCAGCGTGCATAGAACTCAATCATCATCGTATCGAAGCTGCAGTTGAGCTCCGGCAGCACGAAATACGGCTTGGTATTGTATGTGGATGATGTATAGATCTTCAGGGCAGGACTGTCGTTGCGACCATACTCATAATGAGCATATGATGCACTATAGTTAGAACCTGTTGCTGTAGTACTTGCATAGTAGACACCCTTGCGGATAATCATCCAACTATAGTTCACCGTAGTGGAGGACGGAGTCGATGTGTAATTCCATCCCATTGTGAAGCAGCCCGGTTTATGGAATGCTGTATCATGGACATTCGTTGTTCCATAATTAGCACAAATCATATCCGAAGGCTCCCAGTCAGAAGGATCGTTGAAGTTCCAGAAGAACTCACCTTTTGCATTCGGCTCCATCGGCAGACAAGTTGTCTTGAAGTCTTTCTCAGAAGAGATGACATACTTTGTGTTCTCCGGTGCATTTGCAGCAACGAGGATTGCCTTGTAGGCAGTTTGCGGATTCAGCCCGGTAACGAGTATGTTTGTCTCGGTGGTGTTCTCAAACTTAGCGACGGTGTCGTTGTCAGACTTGATATACAAGTTCCACGGACCTCCGGTTTTATCCAGCACCATGGTAGCCTGAGTAGCTTCAGCTACTACCTGATTGATGGAAACCATACCATAGCCCTTGGGTTCACCCAGTGTTACGTTGTCCACATAGGTCATATGATAGCTGGACCCCAAACGCTGATTCACCTCGGGCTGATAGAGCACGATTTGCTTATCCGCCATGGTCGCCGAGTCGAAATCAATTGTATAGCTCTCGAAGAGGTAGTCGTTTTCCGCAGAAGCAACAATTTTCTTCTTATCCGCATCGTACATTGGCAGGTATATCTCTCCCACTTTCTCGAAGGTCTCGAAGCCCTTACCTTTCTCGATGGTACCTACATAGAGGCGTCCGGGATAAGTAGTGGAGGTCTTCATCGTGCTGAGTGTCATGTACGCATTACGCGCTTTGAACTCGAACGAGCGAGCCTTTGCCTCTACGATACCGGGGAATACCACGTATTCACCATAGTAAGAAGTTGTTCCCGACTTGTAGTTATAGAAGCGTAATGCAGCTTTGTTCTTATCATCATCCTTCGCACCGTAGCCATATACATAAGAGGTTGTATTCTCTATAGCATACGGACAATAAGAAGAAGTCGGTTCTGTTCCCTCGGGGCTATATGCAACTGTCAAAGCCGGATGAATGTAGTTGTTGTCCGTAGTGGATTTCAAACTACGCTCCCATCCTTCGGATTTCTCGAAGCCGAAGAAGTAGCTATCCTTGAAGTAGTACTGCGTACGAACTTTGGCAGGGGCATCCGACCATTCGCTATTACCGTCCTCGCCGCCGCAAATGGTGCGTGCAAAGACTTGATAGGTGGTTCCCTCTTGCAGATCGGATAATACGAAATTCTTAGAGTCTGCCGCATGTACAAACGCAGCCGGAATGGTATCTAAATAGTCTTTAATAGCATCTATATTTGTATTATATACAGAATCCGGAATGACAGCGAGTTCCCACTTCGTTCCTCCTTGCTCTGCCGGAGTGATAATCACTTCTGCCGTAGTAAGCGTGGAGTTCCCAGCTTCTAATGTCGGCGGATAGCAGGACGGCGGGAAGCCGATCTTGAAGTTGTCGATATAGAAGTTGGCATACAAAGATGTGGATGCCGTAAATTCAGACGACTGCGGGAAGCCCTGTGCCGACCAGTCTGCTTTCAGTGCGATACGTGCTCCCTGAGGAATAGAGGTGATATAATCGCTCAGGATTACCTGATAAACCGTTTGCGTTGTCGTCGGTATTTCCAGTTCGGTAATCTTGACGAACGTAGAATCCATACCCTCCTGCGAAGCATCCGTTACATAACCGATCAAGAGTTTGTCGCCGTACTTGGATGTATTCGTATTGGTGGTATTGGTTCGTTTCGCATAGAAGCTGACCATATAATCGTTCAGATTACCCTGTACCTTCGGTGCTACAGCAATGGACTTGTTATTGGTAGTGAATTTTTTGCTGGTATTGTTCCAATAGCCATACGAATACATATAGAGTATGTACGGTGAAGATACCGACGAAGCCTCAACGCTATTTACATACGGATAGTTCTGCGTAGTACCAACGGTATCGAATGTCAGCTGTACACAATTCCAGCAATCCGGACGTTTGCCGGTACCGGAAGCGGAGTTGTTGTCAAAGTCGGTGTAGTACGGAGTCTTGAATCCTTTTTCGAAAGGACAATCGGTATGTATCATCGCATATGCCATTGATATATCCGTGCTATCACCATCGCCGCAAATACCTTGTGCATAGGCATAGTATATTACGTTCGGAGTTAGGTCTTCAATCAGAACGGAGTCGGAGGTAGAGAGTATGCTGTCCACTATCCATTTGTTATAGGTAGGTTTCTCGTCATCATCTACTGCTCCTTTTGCTACCAATAGACGATATTTCTCGGTGTAGCCCTTCCAGCTGATGACCGCAGCATCCTCAGCAATGCTGTCCACAGTGAACTCTTTCACCGGACGGCAAGTCGGGATAGCCGTTACAGAGATGGAAGCAACGTAAATATCGTTATAGGTAACATTCGTACATAAGGAGAGGAACATAATGTATCTACCCTTGTTGCCCAGGTAGTCTCCTTCGTAGTTCTCCAGCGATACCGAGAACGGCTCGTAAGCGGTGTGACTGGTGGTCAGGGTATCTACAACCGTGAAGGTATTCAGATCCGACGGGTCGGTAATGACACCTACAATGAGATCGGTTCCATATGTAGCGGTTGTAGCCGCACGTGCATAGAAGTTCACTTGGTATTTCGTGATGTCCTGTACGTCCAATTCCGGCATAATAGCATATGCTCCATTATAAGCCGTAGATGTAGCCGAAGTCGGCACGTATGAATAGAGACGTAATACGCTATCCTTATTATGTAGATAGGTACCGGAATTATAGATATACGGGATATAGTTCGATGTAGCGGATGCATTCCCCGACATGTTTCCTATGGTCCAGCAAGGCAGATAACGTGCAGCAGTGGAACCGGATACATAGTCATCTTTCTTAGAGAAAGTAATTATACCTAAAGCCTCCGGTGTTACGGGGTTACACGGTGTCATAAAGGAAGTAGTTGCCCATGTTGAGATTCCTTCGTTGCACATGGTAGCTACGGCAACATAGTAGTTTGTTTGTTCCTTCAGCCCTGTTACCAGTGTTGAACGTGTATCAAGCGTATCAATGAATGCGATAATGGAATCAGGAACCACATAATCCTCTTTAGCCAATGAATCCGGATCCATGTACTTAGTTGTTACGAGTGCAATCCATTCATTGTCGGTACGCAGTCCACTACTAATACGTACGTATGATGCTGTCAGACCTGAATAGCTTGGTTTAGGCAGCGGGCAAGTAATTTTAGTAATGGAAACATCGTCCAGATAGAGATATCCGGTTGCACCATACGGTGTACGCCAAGCGAAATATTTAGCGGTAGCAGGGATAAGTTCTGCGTATCGCGGTTCGCTCAAGTCCAGCGTAATAGTATTCTTTGTAGTAGAAGTTCCCTTGATAGAATCCAACACTACAAATGTACTAAGATCTTCGGGATCACTCATTACGCCCCAGATAGCGCTATATGAAGATGAGAGGTAGTATGAGAATGTTACTGCCAGCTCGGTCATTGAGGTACAATCTATCTCGGGAGAAGCAGCATATGCCGGGCTATTCGTTGTAGTATAGCCATAGAGACGATAGGTGTTCTCTCCGGATATAGCATAGGTGGTACTCTTATATACGTATGGGAGATAGGTTGTAGTAGCCGAGGGGTTACCGTTACCTCCAGTCCAGCAGTTAGGCTGATACTCTACATTATACGATGTACCGCTTGGATAGTTCTCGAAGGTCTCTTTGTTCGGTTTAGTAGGATCCAGTTTAAGGCAAGCTGTTTTGTATGTAACACTTGTCCACGCTGTATCGCATATAGGACGAATGTAGAACGTGTATGCTTTAACCGGTTCCAGTCCTTCAATGTGGAACGTTTTTCCTACGAAGCTGGAGTCAGCAACGATGGTATCGGTAGGACCAACGATGCTAATAACCCATTGGTCGTTATCGGATTTACCCTTCCACTTGATATCAATAGAATTAGTTTGGATATCCGTGGCTTCGATGTCATACGCCTCAATACAGGTGTTTGGCTTGACAGAAACATTGTCAAGTGATACATCACTGGACGCCAACTCCATCGTTTCCAGCCATCCCGATGTGAAGACAATGTTTTCATATGGCAGATTGTAGTCTCCTAAATTCATCCGGAACGTATTCATCTTTCCCGTTGTGGTACCGGTCAAATAGAAAGTATCCAGAGGTACGAATGTAGAGAGGTCGCTGAAGTCCGCCATCGAGCCTACATACAGTACAGCTTTAGCAGAAGCTGTATTATTATAGGTACGCGCGTCAAAGGAGAGTATCATATCCGACAACACTCCATCGACAGGCGGCAGAATCGCATACGAACGCGTCGCAGTACTTGCAGAATAGAGTTCCAGAATTATCTGCGAAGGTTGTCCTGTCGGTGTCTGTGTCATTACTTTCGGATAAGAAGAGGTAGATGTCAGATTCCTCAAATCCCAGCACCCGGCTTGCAGATTCACGCTCTCATAAGAGTTGAAATCCTCGAAGAACGGCACAGGGAATTTCTCAAGACAAGGAGTTTTGAAGGACAAGTCAGTCCACCATGTAACTTCTTCTTCGCAAAGTGTGCGGATATAGAAGTAATATGTAGTGTTGTACGTAAGGCTGTCGAATCCGAAGGTCGGATTGTTAAGCGGATCTGTCCAAGTGAGTGTATCAACAAAGATAACTTGGTTTAAGAGTGCAATATCCGAGAGGGGTTGATTGCGTTGTGTCTCTGAAACGGCATTATTAGCAAAGATAACCTCCCATGTAGTAGCAGAGCCCTTATCCCAACTAATGGTGGCAGAGTCAGTTTGAGCAACCACTTGCATATTCATCGGAGGCAGACATTGAGCTATCTCTTCTACTTTGAGTTCGTCAATGTAGTTGTTGGTATTCTTAGTCAATCCGTCCACGTCAGTCCATGTGATAGCGATAACGCCATCAGGTCCTGTATAGTTGGAGAAATTGGTATAGCAGAGTGTATAGCCTGTTGCAGCGATTGTAAATTCGGTGACCGGAATGAAGGAGTTGATATCCATGGGGTTGGTCATGATACCGACCGTGGCATGTGCCTGTGCCGGTGTAGTGTTACCGCTGAGGTAGAAGGTGATTTGGGTGTTCGTCAAGTCTTCCACCATAGGCAGTGTGATCCAAGAGTCATTCCCCGGATCTTTGCTCAAGTAGAGGCATGAAGCTCCCTTGTAGTAATTGGTTGTATAGAGGTGCGGAGACTCCGGGTCATTACTAAAGACACCCATTTTAGTCGGATAGAAGGTATTGGTTGTTCCTTGCATCACGTTATAGATAGCTCCGTCTTTTTGTTCGAAATCGAACGAATATGGCACCTCTTGTTTTGATGCAATAGTAACGAACGGATAGCGATATGACCATGCGGAGGTGTTCTCCCCGTTTATTGCTTGAACGTAGACATAGTACGGGCGATTCCAGCTATGGTCGGCCTCAAGTGCTTCTGTCTTGTAGCTATTGGTTGTAACAGTTGCTTGATCAACAATTTGTTCCGCAATAGCTTTTGCAGGATCTACTTCAGTATTGGTAATGATGACCTTATATGCGGAAGCATTCCCATTCCAAGTGATATCTGCGTAGGTATCGCGCGGGTTGACTTTGATGCCCGTAGGTGTGTTCACATTGGATTTGTATTCGATAGTGACATCATCCAAGAAGAAGATGTTGCGTGTATCGAAAGCGCTTAAGAATCCGACATAGACGCCCTCTCCTTGATAGGATGAGAGGTCCACGATATTTTCAACGAACTCAGATGTTCCCCAAACGGAAACGGTATCGACAGGTACAAAAGTAGTGATGTCTTCCGGGTCTGTCATTACCCCGACGATAATGCTGTGGGCATATGTACGTCCTGTGTAGGTATATACGGTAGACCAGAATCGTACTTGGCACTGGTTAAGAGCGAAGTTAGCATTGGTCGAGTCTTCGAGTGCGGGTGTAGCCGTATAAGCGTACTTCCCGGCCGGAATAGGTGTAGAGGTGTTGTTAGCGCCCGTAAAGACAACGCACATGGATGCATCTTTAGAATAGTGTGCACGATCTGTTTCCCCTTGGTGGGTGTTGATAAACGGGTTATAACTTCCGGTGTTTCCTCCCCATGTCCACTCCAAGTCTCGGCTCACATGTCCCGGATTGTAGTTCATGTTAAATCCGTAGTAATATGGGATTTGTTTTGTAGCTTTGACACGGAATCTGTATTGTCCTTGATTGGGGTCTTCGCTATTCCATGCTGAGGTTTCTGCTTCGCATATAGATCGGATGTAAGCGTTGTAGTACTCTCCGGAAGTGAGTGTGAGCTCATAGTTCTGCTGCATGCCGTTAACGAATACGTGTGCAGCGATGAGTGAATCCGCTACGTTTTTGACGGTATCGGGGTTGATAGCGACGGTAGTGATAATCAGTTCATACTCATTAGCGTCGTAGCTGGCATTCCATGCGATGTTTACTTTACCTGCACCTTGGCTTACGACAGTGATGTCGTGTGGAACGGTACATTCCGGAGTAGAACGTACAACGACGCTATCGAGCACGATACCCCGTCCGAGGTTATCTTTTCCCTCGAATGCGATTTGGTAGGCCTCAGAATAGTTAGGCAGTTGCAGTTCGACTTTTTGCCATTGTGCTTTAGCGTCAGCATAGACGGCTAACACTTCCCAGTTAGCTTTAGGCGCGGTTTTGTAGAGGACACGCAGAGTGTCTCTGTCAGCAGTCCACTTCGGGTTAGCGTACCAGAATCTTAGGATAGGCTGATAAACCGTGTCCAATTTCATGACGGGACTGATGAGTCGGGTCACGTACCCTTGGGTCTCTCCGGTATTATTCCGCAGGAATGCGCGGAACTTACCTTGTAGCACGTTAGACGGGTATGCGAGGTTGTCGTCCACACTTTCCACGTCCCACGCGGTGTTTCCGACGACAGCTTCCTGCGTCCACTTGTCTAAATTACCGGCTTCAAATCCATCAACGAAGACAGCGTTTCGTTCTTGGGCTTGAAGTCCATAAAACATGCCAAGGAGAGCCATTAACAGACAAAGAAAATACTTTCTCATAAGCTTGTTTTTTAGTTAGTTAATTAATAAATATACAGTCGGTAGTAAAGAAACCGATATAATTCGAGCAACGCAATTTGGCGACAAAATTACTGCTTTTTTTTTGAATATGCAACTATTTGTGCATTTTTTTTGCAAAAAAGTATGAAAAAGGTTATTTTTCAAAAGAAAAGTGACATTTTGACAATTATTTGTCGCATTGATTTGTCCGGTTTGGTTTGTCGGTTGTGTCTCGGTCATCTCTCGGTCATCTCTCGGTCCTCGGTCGGTGGAGACCCCGAAGTAATGTACGGCGGTCGTGTAGCGTTTAGTGAATAGGCAGTTCGATACGAATCATGTTGGCATCGAAACCGTATATGACCTCGTGCGATTGCAGAGTCGGTTGTGATATGATACGTGTGGAATCGATATTCGGATAGTCTATATCGCCGAGGTCCAGTAATGAGTGGAAGATGGTCATAGTGGAGATACACTTGCCGGTATTGGCTTTCATCGCCTCAATCTTATCGGGATGCAAGTCTCTGTACTGTTTGGATGTCCAGACGAAGAGTGGTATATGGTATTCATATTTACTACCGGCGAAGGTTCCGTGCAGGAACATATTGCGTTCGTCGTCGAGCAAGTTTTCTCCGTGGTCACCGAGATAAAGCAGTACCGCTGGTCTTCCGGTGTTTTCGATTTCCCGGATGACGCAGTCGATGAAGTAATCTGTGTATGCGATGGCGTTATCGTATGAGTTGACGAGAATGGTTTTGAGGTTTCTATAGACCGCCATATTTTCGGGTTTGAGCCGTGCGATCCCCTCCACGTTTTCGTCAATAGAATGGAACATTTCGCGCACGTTGATGCCCTTCATGTCGGGAGTATAGATTTGGAAGTTATCGGGATATCGTTCGGAGTACTTGAAGTGGCACCCGAGTGAGTGTAAGACGATCATGTCGCTCCTGTTCAAATCGGTGTTGTTGTTCAGTACGTGTCGTAGTGGCTGGAGGAGGACCGAGTCGATGAAGTCTCCGTTTCCGTTGTCGGTGACATATTTCGCATAGTCGCATCCGTTAGCGATACGCATGAGGAACTCATTATTGAAGCTTTGGTCTGCAATCCATGCGGTTTTGTATCCGGCTTCGTGAAAGGCGTCCACGACGGAAGTCTCGTGGTAATAGAGTCTTGGGTTCTCGGGAGTTGCCCTTGAGAGTATATATGGAACGCAGACCGTAGTGAGGTTACCGACAGTAAAGACGGAGTCGAAGGAGATTATTTCATTTTGTCTCGCCATAAGGCAAGGTGATGTCTCCCGTTCGTATCCGTTGATTTGCCAATGGTCGTAGCGTGACGTTTCTCCGATGAGCAGTACGACGAGATTGTCCTGTTTGTAGTCAGTAGAGCCGGTTTTTGGAGAAGCTTTTGTGACGCCGAACCGGAAGTCGGACAAGGCTTCTTCGTTGTGTTTGATTTCGAGTGCGAGAGCGACGATATGGTATGTACCGAGTATCATGTTCACGGGGCATGCTTTTTCGCATCCGACCCATGCCGCTGTTCGTTCGTCGCGTTCGCGGAAGTTAAAGATATTGCGGAACTTGGGTCTGAGCCCAAGCATGATGATAGCGATGGTAAAGAAAGCGATGATAAGTCCCAAGACGGCAAGGCGTATACCTCTCGGTGCGATATATTCGTTTTTGATAAAACGGTGATTGAGGAAGTAATAGATGCCCCAAAGCGTGAAGAACAGAATGACGACAGGCCAATAGGTGGATAGCAGTTCAAGGAATTCGCCTTTCTCCGACTTGATACAAGTGAAGATAAAGAGCATGGATGTAGTAGCCTGATTGATAATAAGATGCACGATCTCAATTGCGCTGAGCAGGAACCATGCGGAGAAGACGTAAAAGAAAGTGCGTTTTTTGAAGATACACAGTCCGAGCGCATAGATGCACACCGAAGTGATGCAGTATAGGAATCGCTGTCCAATAGTGAGAAGATCGGTAGCGACAAATGTACCGATGATATTAGGTAAGAGTAGGAATGTGAGTAGGGCGGCGAATATAATCTTTTCTTTTCTGGTCATGATTGTTGTAGTGTAGCTTCGCGTTGTGAGCAGCTTATGTGTGCATTGCGGTTAAGGTATAATGGTCTGTTGTCCAGCACATGTCCTGCTGGAAAGTCAAAGAGGATAGGGTAGTCGTACTGGTCCACAGCTTCCCTAATGGTAGAATAGACCGTTTCGCAGTTCATGGAAGGGTCGTTGTCGCAGTCTGTGAATTGTCCGACGACGAGTCCCTTGATGCGCGCCAGTACGCCCGACATGCGGAGGTTATTCATCATGCGGTCAATATGGTAGTGGCGTTCACCGATATCCTCAATGAATAGAATGACCCCTTCGGGATGTGCGTCTATGACGTGGTTGAGGTCAAATGGTGTTCCTTGCAAGCCGTACAGGACACTGAGGTTTCCTCCGACGAGTGTGCCATTGGCTTCGCCAGTCCGATTGCATGTGTTGTCAGGCAGTTTATATATCAAAGGTTCGCGCGCGAGGGCTTTGCGGAACAGTTGCAGGGCATAGTTCTCTTCCGGCAAGGTGGCAATATGCTTGCACATGAGGCCGTGTATTGTGTAAGGCGAATTATGCAAGGCGTATAATTGGTGCAATGCCGTGATGTCGGAGAATCCTATGATTAGCGGTGCCTTGTTTAATAACGCCAGGTTCACTCGGCTGATGATGCGCTGCAGTCCGTATCCTCCCCGTGCACAGAGGATGGCATCGGCAGAAGTGTCTTTCAGAGCAGTCTGCAAGTCCTCCAGCCTTTCGTCATCCGTAGCGCTAAAGCGTCCGTATTCGCCATTGGCATGAGGTGCAATGGTAATGTTACATCCCCACGAACGAAGACGCTGCGCAGCGCCTTCGATATAGTCGGGATTGATAGCTCCGGAAGGGGAGATAATGGTAATATTTTTAATCGGTGTGTTGATGATTAGGAATATACTTTGTATTCAATCCAGTTGACGAGCCGTTTAGGCAGTATTCTGTCGAGGAAACAGAGCAGTTTATAGGAGTTTCCTCCTATATACTGAGGCGCAGGGTTTCTTTTGTTAGCGATACGCCAATAGTCTTTTGCCATTTGCGCGGGCGACATACCATTCTGTTCGTCATTCTCCATAGTAGCGACTGCTTTGTGCACAAGAGGATAGACGTCAATGCCGGACTCGTCTTTGGTCCGTGCGGCAGTGAATCCGGTAGCTACATCTCCCGGCATGAGGACCGAGACATGAATGTTAAAATGTCTGACCTCGTTCTGCAGGGCAAGAGCCATGGCATTGATAGCCGCTTTAGTAGCGGAGTAGAAAGCCTGATATGGTACGCTGAGTGTAGCAGCAACGCTACTGGTGAAGATGAGTGTTCCCCCTTTCTGCTTGCGCAGTTGTGGCAGAACGGCTTTCGCCAGGTGCAGTGCCCCAAAGAAATTGACGTCGAACTGATGGCGTACGTCCTCGGTAGGTGTAAATTCCACGGTACCTGAGATGCCGTATCCGGCATTGGCAATGACGACATCGACATAGTCTGTATAAGTCAGTGCTTTTTGCACGGCTTGCCGTACGTCCTGTTCATCCGTGACGTCACAATCAATGTGTCGGACATGTTCTTTGTCCTCTCCGTGTCGGCTGAGTTCTATAACGTTCCATCCTCTCTCGGCAAAGAGTTGGACGGTAGCCAACCCTATGCCTGAAGAGCCTCCGGAAATGAGTAATGTTTTATTCATTTATGGTCTGGTTTTTCGCGCAGCACTCTTGCTATGATCCCGACAGCTTCGTCGATGACGGGTTCTGTATGAGTAGCCATGAGTGTTGTACGGAGCAAGCACTCACCTTCTACGCAAGCCGGTGTGATAACGGGGTTGACGTAAACGCCCTCTTCGAACATCTTTTTACCATACCAAAGTGTGTCCATCGTCTCATAGGTGAAGATAGGCACGATAGGTGTAGGTGCTTCGATGATACGAATGCCGGCATTGATGAGTCCTTTTTGGAAGTACTTAGCGATATTCATCAAGCGAGTCGGTCGCTCGGGGTCCTGAATCAGTCTGTGTAGTGCGGCGAGTGCTGTGGCAGCACTTGACGGTGTAAGACTTGCGGAGAAGATGAATGGACGCGAGACGTGCCGCAGCCAGTCTGCTACTTTATGAGAAGTGAGCATACATCCTCCGATACTTGCGAGGGACTTGGAGAAAGTGAGCATAGTGATATCCACTTTGTCCGTGAGTCCGAAATAGGCAGCTGTTCCCCGTCCTCCGGGTCCGAGAACTCCGAAGCCGTGCGCATCATCAACCATGACACGTGCTCCGTATTTCTGTGCGAGAGCGACTATTTCGGGCAGTTTGCAAATATCACCTCGCATAGAGAAGACTCCGTCAGTGACGATGAGTTTGCCTGCGGTCTTAGGAATAGACTGCAGGATACGTTCAAGGTCTTCCATATTCGAGTGGCGATAACGCATGACTTTCGCGAAACTGAGTCGGCAAGCATCATAGATAGATGCGTGGTTCTCGCGGTCATTGAGGATATAATCATCCTTACCGCAGATGGCAGAGATAATGGCCAAGTTGGTTTGGAAGCCTGTAGAGCAGGTCATACAGTCCTCGTAGCCGGTGAAGGCGGCGAGTTCTTTTTCCAATTGCAGGTGCAAGTCGAGTGTACCGTTAAGGAACCGGCTACCGCTGACGCCTGTACCATATTTGTCGAGTGCCGCATGTCCGGTGGCAATAACTTCAGGGTCTTCTGTGAAGCCCAGATAGTTATTGCTACCTAACATGATAACACGGTGTCCTTCCATCTGTACGACCGGCGCCTGACGAGACTCCAACACATGGAAATAAGGGTACACGTTCAGTTCCCGTGCCATGTGAAGTCTCTCCGCGTTGGGGTCAGAGATACATTTTTGAAAGAGATCCATAGTAATTAAATGGCGTTAATTTCTTTGAGGATACTGGTTGTTTTAGCGACAGCTGCATAACTTGCTGCGAACAACTCTTTCTCTTTGTCGTTGAGTTCAAGTTCAAGAATACCTTCGATACCGTTTTTACCAATGAGACATGGTACGCCGATAAAGATATCGTTGCAGCCATATTCGCCTTCCAGATAAGCAGAGCACGGAATCATGCGCATCTGGTTGTTGATGATGCTGTCAACGAGAGTAGCAACACTTGCGCCCGGAGCCATCCAAGCACTGGTTCCCAGCAGACCGGTAAGCGTAGCACCTCCGACCATGGTGTTGTGAACGATTTCGTCCATCTCGCCCTCTTCCAGGAGAGTGTTAACAGGAATACCTTTGTAAGAAGCAAAACGAGCCATAGGAATCATGGTAGTGTCACCGTGACCACCGATAACGAAACCATCTACCTCGTTTGCGTTACATTTGAGCTTCTGGCTCAGGAAATACTTGAAGCGGCTGCTGTCGAGTTGTCCACCCATACCGATAACGCGGTTCTTAGGCAGACCTGTTGCTTTGAGTGTGAGGTAAGCCATGGTATCCATCGGGTTAGAAACGACGATGATGATTGCATTCGGTGAATATTTGAGCAGTTGTTCAGCCACGCTCTTGACAATACCTGCGTTGACGCCGATGAGTTCTTCACGAGTCATACCGGGTTTGCGTGGAATACCGCTTGTGATAACGCATACGTCTGAATTAGCAGTTTGCGTGTAATCATTGGTTACACCTTTGACAACGGTATTGAATCCTAAGAGTTGAGCAGTTTGCATGATATCCATAGCCTTGCCTTCAGCAACGCCTTCTTTGATATCAATTAATACGACTTCGCTAGCGATGTTTTTTACAGCCAGCACATTAGCAGCGGTAGCACCTACGTTACCTGCGCCTACTACAGTTACTTTTGACATAATAGTTTGATTTTAATTAGTTGTTAATATGTTAATATACAATTATTTTAGTTGTAGTTATTTCTCCGTTATCGGTAATTGTCTGAACGAAGCAGCATCCGGATGTGGCAGGCAGTTCCACAATTTGTTCCCCTTGTGTGAATTGTCCCGTTGTGAACAACTGCCCGGTAGGACTATAGACCTTATATTCTCCGTCTGTTTCTGCTTTGATGTTTACGCGTGCTTTGGCTTTAGGTGCCGAAGTAGGATAAACCAGAACCGGTTTATCGAATACGTTCGGTTGCGGTGCTGTAATCTCCAGCGGTGCAGTCGGGATAGCATAACTCTCTCCCACGCGTGTAGCATAGAGGATAACTTTATCCCCTCGTTTGAGTGTGCTGGTATAGAGATACGGGCTTCCGTTGTTATCGAACGGCACATCATTGATATACCAGGCGTAATTACCGAACTCATACCCTCCGTTATACTCTTTACGTAGCGGTACTACGACATTATCCCAGTTCTGCTCAAGTATCCAACTTGGGTAGCGAATGAGCAGCGACAGGCTGTCGGAGCGTGAGATACCGCATACTCCGTTATCCAATGCCAGTCGCATGGTGTAGTTATTGGGACGTACATATACGGTGTGATCCTGATATATAATCTTATCCTTGTGCGGCATCGGTACGATAGCAACCACGTCCGGTCCGAACGGTTCGTCAATAATATCGGTAAATCCTTGTTGGTGTGCTAAGTCGTCAAAGGTGATGCTATAACGCTCTGGGCGTAAGCCGGAATAGGTGAAGTTAATAGCAAAGGACTCCGCGTCAGCCTCGACATCGGTTACACTGGCTTTGGTGATAAGAGTCGGTGTGACAACGGTTAGTTTGAGGGTGTATATGACGGATGTGAAGCTTGCCAAGTTACATACGGTATCATTATAGATACCCGGCTCACTCAGTTCGCGTCCGCGCCAAATCGTGGAACTGTTGAGGCAGATGGCGGTACTGTCAGAATAACGTCGGGTCGGAATCACTTGTAAGTTGAGCACGTAGGTGCTGTCGCAGTCATGGATGGACGGGAAGGACTGGTAGTATGTGTCCTGTTTGCTATATTCGCTTCCTCTCCATGTATAGCGCTGATAATCTGTGATAACGGCATCCGTTGTGAACTCATAGGTCGGGTTGATGACCAGGAAGAGGTGGAGAATACTGTCACATCCGAGTCTCGTCTTGAGATTCTCCGTATATGCTCCGGCTCTGTTGAGTTGTTTTCCTGCGAAGAAGACGGTATCTCCCTGACAAACGACGAGGGTGTCCCACTTGGACTCATAGTCCGGTGCATCATACACCTCAACGCGGTATAAGCTGTCCAATAAGCCTGAAACCTTAGAGCGTTTGAGGAACGTATATTGACCGGCTTGTGTGATAACCTGACCGTCAATACGTATCTCGCCACCGGGACAGAGAGGCATCTGATCCCATTCGGAGCAGTGTTGTGATACAACAAGATTGAGTTTGAAGATACTATCGCACCCGTGTACATTTTTAAAGGTGTCGGTATAGATATCCGTATCCCAATATTCGTTACCATTATATCGATACGGCAAGTCTTCATCGGAGATAACCACCCGTTTCTCAGTGATGTCTCTTGGATGCACAATGAGGTGCATGGTGATGATAGAGTCGCAGCCTATTTCATATTTATATGTACCGCTACGGCTGTACGGAACGCCGAAGAAGGTATATTCGTCACCTTGGCATATCTCAACGCTGTATTCCTGTCTGAAGGAGCGCTTGAGGTTGACTGTAATCTTAAATATAGAGTCGCAGCCATGAACGGAATAGAGTGTATCGTAATATACACCCGGCGCGGAGATATTCATCTCATGCAACCATGTGGAAGTGTTCGGACAAATCTCTATTGACTCCTCCTTATAATAGGTAGGGTAAACCTTGAGCGTCAGTTTGTATACGGAGTCGTATCCTTGTTTGGACAGCAAAGAGTCGTAATAAACCCCCTCCTCATACAATACCCGTCCGTGCCACAAGAGCGTATCTTTGTTACAGAGCTCGTTCTCTTCCACGAAGAGGTAGGATGGGTGTACGTATAGTTGCAGATGCTCAATGGAGTCACATCCGGCTTTCGTCTTGCCGTAGTGTACGTAGGGACCGGGGACGGATAACTCTCGTCCATGGAAGTTATGGGTCTGGCGGTCAGATATATGTATTGTATCATATATCTCGTAGGTAGGCATGACGCGCACGGTGATACGGAAGATAGAGTCGCATCCGCTGACCGACGGTATGGTGTCGTAGAAGATTCCGGGCTTGCTGTATGAGCGACCTCTGTAGTAGAAGGCACTTGCTCCTTCGCACAGGTTGATGGTCTGCTCGCCGTAATAGGATGGCATAATCTTCAGCACCTTGAGCGAATAGACGGAGTCATAACCTAACTTGGTCTGAAGTGAGTCGTAGTACGTATTGGCAGTATAGATGAGTTGGTTGTGCCAATGATACGGCAGTTCGGACTGACATAGGACAACCGAGTCTTTGAAGTGATATACTTGTCCGACCGTCAAATGGAGACGGTATATGATGGAGTCGCACTTGGTATCCTTAGTGCGTACAACGTGCTCGTAGTTGCCGCTGAAACCAAAGACGTAGGTCGTATCTTCTACATTCCACTTATATGGTTTGTCACTACTTGTCTTTGCCTCAAGTTGGATGACATGCGGTTTGCGGAACCGGAGATAAAGTGTATATTCCGTGCCGCAGCCATAACCTGAATAAACGGTTTCGTGCAAGAGCGTATCCGTGGTGAAGGACTTGCCGTTGAAAGTATATCGGTCGCCTGCGCAGAGTGTTTGTTCAATAGTCTGATACTGCATAGGAATGACTTGGAAATTGACTTGCCAAATCGTATCCACATCGCCGGTTGTAATCGTGTCATAGAAGGTAGTCGTCTTGGAGAGCCAGTGTGTCCTCCATTGAACGGGTAACTCCTTCTCGCAAACCCGTATAGTGGTATCGCGGAACTGCTCTTTGTCGTACACGGTAAGAACTAATTGGTAGATAGAGTCGCAGCCGGTTGATGAGGATAGCGTGTCGCCATAGATACCGGTATGCGTGAAGGTCTTGCCTCTCCATGAATAGGGTTGGCGATTAGCCACCGCTGCTGTGTCTGAGAAGAAGTAATCCGGCAGTTCTTGTACACGGAGTACGATGATGGAGTCGCAGCCGTTAGTCGTAGTGAGTGTGTCTGTCCATACACCGCCGTGTGTATAGGTCTTACCGTTATAGGTGAAACTCTCGCCGCGGCAAATCGTGTAATGAAGATTGACATAGGACGTATCGCGTACATTCAACTTGAGTACGTAGATAGAGTCGTAATGCATCTTGGTCTGCATGCTGTCGGAATAGACACCTGATGTCCAATATTGTTTGCCGCGCCAGAGGTACGGAGTCTCCGATTCGCAAATAGTCTGATATTCCTCAAAACGATAGGTCGGATAAACGGATAAGGTGAGCTCGATAATAGAGTCGCAGTTATTGTCTTTAGTCTGTAGCGAATCGAAGTAAACACCCGATGCCGTCAACGTGCGGGTGGAACCGTCCCCGAGTAACCATAGGTATGGGGTCTTGTCGTCTGTCCGGGCTGTGATGCGTGTGTAATAAGTCTCATGCCACTTGTAATGTATCCTTATTATAGAGTCGCAACCGTTGATGGTCTCAAGCGTATCGGTATAGATACCTGGCTTTTTATATTTCTTGTGGTTATACTGAATGGAATCACCGGCACAAGTCTCCATGTAAATATCGTTCATGTAAACAGGATTGACCAATACGGTGAGGTTATAGATGCTGTCGTAGTGGTCTTTTGTCTGCAAGAACTTCTGATAGGTGCCTGCCAATTCAATATTCTCCTGCATAATACGTCCCGACCGGTCGCGCCAGGTGTAAGGCAATTCGGATTGACAGAGAATAACCGTATCATGGAAGTTGTATGTATTATGTATCTGAAGCGTGAGCTCATCAATACTGTCGCAGCCGAAAACAGACTCGTTACGATAGAAGTATTTGCCGGATGCGTAAAGAGAGTCTTTACCTATAAGAGTGCCATTCTTCCAATGCTGCCATACGTAAGGAGTATCTCGGTCGGCAATATCCGCGCGATAAGTCTTCGTGAAGGTCGGATAGACATTCAACGTAAGACGGATAATAGAGTCACAACCATTCACTGCTTTCAATGTGTCATAATAGACACCGGTCTTGTTGAGCATCCGTATCTGACTGTACGTGCTAAGACCAAACTGAATGGTTTCTCCCTCGCAGATAGCACTGTCTAAATACGTGATAGGTGTGATATGGAAGTTCACAACGAGGTCATAGATACTGTCGAAGTGATAGTGTACCGTCTCCAAAGAATCTACATAGTGATACGTACCTTCCGTCAACTTGGTGGTGAAAGTCTGCTTGTAACCGTCATGCCATTTGTGCGTGAGTGTCTTGTTGACAATGTTGCACACATCTATTGTATCACGCTTATAGTAGGTCGGGTCCACAAATAAGTGCAACGTATGAACGGCCTTACAGTATTCACCGTTAGAGTTCTTATCCGGCATTTCGGTGATGGAATCAGAGTAGTAACCGGAGTAGTATTTATAGGTGCCGCCCCACAGAATGGAATCGCCTTTATAGATATGCTTAACAATGGTATCACGATAGGCGGGACGCATGAAAACGGTCAGCTTGATAATACTGTCGCAGTTCAGCGTATCGGAATAGTGATAACCTCCATGCGATTGCGTGTCTATCCAACCGGATTGGGCTTTTATCGTGTCGTAATAAATACCTTCTTTGGTGATAAGTTGGCGCTGACCGTTGGACAGATAACCAAAATGAAGCGTGTCTAATTCGCACAAATAATAGGTGGAATCAATCTGTGCTTTCGGACGCACAATAACATGGAAGAAGTTGGTCTTGCTACAGTTCCATATAATGGTATCATGAGTGTATTTGATACCTTGCCATTTACCCTGCCATGCAGTTGCATATCTGCCACCTTCCTTGTCTGCAAATTTCGGATGTGTGAGATTGCCTAATATGTAAGGCTTGCTCTCGGATATATCGCAGTCGCACAGGAATACGGAGTCATTATGACTGAAGTCCGGAGTAATGGTCAGATGAACGGTCATCGTGCTGTCACAACCGCAGGCGGTAGTGTCCTTGTGCGTGAAGGTACCTTCTGCCCAGATCGTGTCTGGCTTCTGCCTGCCGATGATATAAGGTAACTCTGTTTCGCAGATGGTGTCGAAATAAGTGATACTTATCTTCGGGTCTATCTTGATATTGAGGTGATAGAGTGTGTCGCAGTCAAGTGTGTCTAATACATTGCGTTGCGATTCTGTATAGGTCTTCCCGTGGAAAGTAACGCCCTCGGGCAGACAGCCTCGTAATTCAACCGTTGTATCTACAGGGTGTTTGACAGTCAGATGCAACGTGCGGAATTGGGCAATAGAGCCGTCTTCATTACGCACCGTATCTACCCAGTTGCCGGAAGTGTAATACTGATGTCCCTGCCATGTATATGGAGTGTCCAATACGCAGATGGTGGCTGTATTCTCCGTCTCGGCAATAACGATGAGTTCGTTGATGCTGTCACAGCCACAGACTGCCTGTTGCTCTAAATGAGAGTAACTGCCGGCTGTAGTAATGGTGTCACCTTGCCAGAATATAGTGTCACCCGTATGGAGAATCTTTGTCTCCGTGATATGCTTGGTCGGGTACTGCGATATCTCATAATAGATGATGCTGTCGCAGTTATTGGTAGTGCGCAGAATAACTGTATCACGGTAAATCTTGTTCGGTACCAGATTGATATATGTCTTACCGTTAATATCTACTTTCTCGCCCTCGCAGATAGTGATGCGTTCGCGTTTGGTGTAACTCGGATAAACGGTCAGGTTGAGGCGATAGATACTATCCACACCATAAATAGTTGTTCTGCGCCACTCCTTGTGTACCGTCTCGCCGGGTGAACAACTGAACTCCCGGTTATACCATTCTGCCGGAGCCGGATAAGGCCATACATACGGCGCCTCGTTTTGACAGATCGCCGTGTCACGCACTTGGAGGAAAGTCGGGTACATGAACACTTTTAATTCCTCGCGGCGATAGCATCCACCCGGTAGCTTCTCTTCATAATAATAGGTGCCTGCGTGGTTGACTTGCTGTCCATGCCAGATACGTGTTGTGTCGTTGTCGGCTAACTTCCATGTGTAGGTTTGATATGCAGAAGTGTTGAAATGCAGGAAGGCTTTGGTGACACTGTCGCAGCCGTATTGAGAAGGATAGGTCGTGATAACAGTGGCGTCCGCCGTGTATTCGGTCCCCTCGTACGTAATCTTGTCACCGCCGCAACTGTATAGATGAACATACATCGTGTCATAGGAAGGACGCACAGTCAGATTCAGCATGTAAACCGTATCCATCGTATCAGGAAGTACGGCTGGAACAATATGTTTATAGATATCCGTCCTGCTATATTCTCGACCATCACGTGACCATGTATAACTCTCACCCGAACAGATGGTGGCTATATCTGTGAAGATAGGCTTCGGTTGCACAACAGGTAGAAGTGTCACATGTAACTCATACGTGCTGTCACAACCCGCTATGGACTGGTTGACATCGTAGTACGTGTTGGCATTGGATACTAACTGACCATGCCAATATAACGTCTCCCCTTCACGAATTGTCATCGACTCTACAGAACGGAACGGTTCGCCTTTGACTAATTGCACAATTACGATTGAATCAACGTAATTAGGCATATATATCGTGTCATAAACAGTCGTCGTCGCATTGTAAACAATTCCCTTGAACGTAATCGGATCGCAGAAGTAGATAGTGCGTTGCTTGGCCATCACTTGCCGATGTAACTCCAAGTGATAATGGTCAGTACAACCGGTCTCTTCGTTATAGACATTATCGTCGCGGACTCCTTCGCGGGAAACAGAAACAGTCTTGCCGGCATAACGCCAGATATATGGATTGATTCCGTCGAACACACCTCTCGTCACATATTCATGAACCGGCTGGCGGCTGACGAGAATCTTGTAAAGCGTGTCGCAACTCAACGTGTCATAGTACGTCCCGGGAACGCTGTAATACTTACCATTGAAGAACTCCGAGTTGCCTGTGCAGATAGACAACTCCTTGATAACCGTAACAGGTTGTCTGACAACCAACTCAAGGGTGTAAATGACAACATCGCCCGAAGGGAAAGTGTCAATACGGGAATAGGTGTGCGTATCGCGTCCGACAATACCGTTCCATACTACCGAGTCGCCTGAACAGATAGTGTCGCGCTTGGTGATGCGGTCAACACTGTGAGAGGACAGCACAAGACGGACAATCGAATCGCAACCGTTGCTGTTCTTCGTCTGATAAGTATAAACACCGGCACGGTCGTAGCTTACACCGTTCCAACGGTAAGTCTCACCGTCTTCCAACTCATGCGTCACTATCACCAAGTCCGGCTCAACGATATTATACGTCCATTCTACAATGGAGTCGCATGCTGATGAAGCCTGAAGAGTGTCACGGTAAATACCCGATTGGGTGATAAGCTTGCCTTTGAAATACTCTTCGTCGCCTTTGCATATCTTCTTGCTGATGCGTGTCACTGGCGTACTCTTCGCGGTGAGGTGAAGCGTATATTCTTTGGTGATGCCTTCGTCTATGACGGTACGCGTGTAAGTGCCGGAACTGAATCCCTTGATTCCGTTCCACATGATGGAATCACCCATACAAATGACAGCGGTGGTGTCAATCTTCTCTACGCGATGACCATAAAGGATGATTCTCGTAATCGTGATACAACCGTCTGCATTCGGCTCACTGATGGTGTGTTCCCCTAATCCGGTATAAGTCTTGCCTTTCCATACCGCACGCTCGTTCTCATCCGCCTCCAAATGCACAAGAATAGTATCAGGATAGGCTACATTCAACGTGAGTTCCACAATCGAATCGCAACCGTCTACCGCCACTAAGGTGTCCCGGTACAAACCGGCCTCCGTCAGAGTCCGCTTGCCTAAGTTATAGTTGCTTCCATAACAGATGGTGGCGGTTATCTTCGTTACATCAACCGATTTGGAAATCAGATGAAGCGTGTAGGTAATGGTACCTCCCTCGGGGGGCGTCTCTTGCCGCGAATAAGAACCCGTCGTGTTGGCGGTGATGTTATGCCATGTGAACGAACTGCCTTGGCAGACTGTAACCGTCGTATCAAGGAAAGTGACTACTGTGTTCAGTGCCGTCACATTCAAAATATGGACACTGTCGCAACCGTATGTCGTAGGCTTTGAATCGCGATATACACCTGGCTTGGAAATCGTTTGGCCGTGCCACTCGAATGACGTGCCTTCTAATAACTGACGCTCCTCACGAGTCTCAATCGACGGATGGAAAGTGATGATGTAGATACTGATACTGTCATTCCCCTCACCCAAACCGAAAACAGTATCCCGTACCGTCGTGTTGGTGTATATCTTTTGCTGACCGCTGATCAGATTAAGGGTCACCGTATCTCCTGCACAACGCTCAATGCGTTCTGTCTTGATAATGCCGTCACCTGCCGCCTGTAGGGACAGCAAACCGCATATCAACGCAATGAGTAAACTATAGATTCTTTTCGTCTTCATGTCTCTCGATGGTCTTAGTTGTAGCAATTGCAGCCTTTGTGATAACCACTCGCACGGGCCGTCCGGCTGCCGCCTACAAGGTAAGTTATTTTAACACCCGTATAAAATGGTACAACGCGGTATTTCTCTGTCATGCCGGATGCTAAATACGGGTTCACTTGCACTCTCGTCGCATCTTTGGTGTCTATACTCAGACGCTTGTTGCTCGACACGGGCTCTACCATGCTGTTCAAACCATACTCGAAATAAAAACCGATCTTCAACACATGGCAAATCTGACTGCGGGTCGGTACCTCTGATAATACATCATAACCAATCTCACCAATCAAACTGATCATCGGCTTCAAAGAAGCTACGTACTCACCCTCAAAATCATACGTCGTGTAGCCATGCTCCGGCATGTTCTTGAACTCGATATTATACAACTCGTTCGTGGCACTAAGTTCATACTGACCATGAGACACAATACGCGAGTTGAGAGAATAACCGACTTTCGGACCTGCCCCCACATAAAAACCGTGGAAATACCAGCCAACCATAATCGGTATCTCTATGAACTGCCATTTCTGACGGTCCTGCTCGTTGATGGTATAATGAAGAGTCACTTCCTTGCCCTGAGTGTCATAACCGTTGCAATCGTACTTATACGCTTCCAGTTGCGCTTTAGAACGATGAAAACCTAACTGCAAACCGGCACTCACCCACAGACTGTTATTCCGAAACTCATATCCGAAACCTACTAAACCGCCTAAATCACCTGACGGAGTAAAATCGGGAACCTCTTCCTGCAACGACGTGTAACCTAATCCGCCCGAGATATACCCGAAGTGATAATTGTCGCCGTTCAAACCGGTAGTGTTACCTGCACGACGGAAATAACGAGCATGAGCGGGCATAATGACCGGCAACAAAAATGCTAACAACAGGATATGTCTCAAACTCTTGTTCATGTTACAAAGACGCATGCACGTACGTGCCTATGTTAAAATTAAGCCCGCAAAGATACTCCTTTTTTTTGAAACACACAAATTTTTTTGGTAAAAAGTGACGAAAATACTCAAAAAAGGGACGAATGACTGTAATGATACACTAATAACCGCATAAAAAAAGCCGACGATTATGCCGGCTTTAATTGATGTGTGATGCAACCTGAAACTTATTTCTTGACGTATTTTAGCATGCGCTCGAAACTGGCACGCTCGTCATCATCAATCACTCCGTTATGATTCATGTCGGCTTGCTTGAAAATCACTTGGTACGCTTCCGGATCAACTGAATTGTCTTGAGGCTGAGGAGCACTCGTAACTGGCTGCTCTGCAGCTGGTTTTACCTCCTCTTTCGGAGCAGCTTTCACTTCTTCCTTGGGCTCCTCAACAACCTGTTTTACTTCCTCTTTCGGTGCAGGAGCAACCTCCTCTTTCGGAGCAACTTTTACTTCCTGCTGCTGAACAGCCGGAGCCGGTGCTGCTTCTTGCTGTGGAGGTGCCTGTTGAGGCGTCTGTTGAGGTGTTGCAACGGGTGCCGCAACGGGTGCCGCAGGCGGAGCATAAGCGGGTTCGGGAGATGTCCCGCGTTTGGCATAAACACGAATCGTCTGCATACTGAAAATTCCGGCGGTCAAAGTCGTCACCAATGCGTCAATAAAACGGAACGAGGTACGGACTTGGCATACACCGTTGGTTGGCGTCGCTACACTCGTCCTGCCTAATGGAAGAAGACCCCAAAATAAATAACATTGTTTGCCTCGCGCATAGCGGTATTCTTCGCCTTGAACTGCTTTGTAGTCACCAAGACTGGTTCGAGTACTCATACATGACGGTAACAATAATGCCGCTAAACATAAAATAAATAAACCTTTCTTCATCTGTCTGTATAACTTTATTTGATTCCGCCTGCAAAAGTACAACAAATATTGCATATACACAAATTTTTTGTTCTTTTGTGTCTATTTTCAAACAAAAAAACATGCTCTTTTTGTCTATCCTTCGAAGTACTCCTCCGCAAATCGCTTACGCATTTGCTTCCGTTCCGCTACCGACGCTCCGACGCAGCACGGAGCCGCCAACTTGTCGTAGAACCGGTCGCTTGCCTTATTGGATAAAGAGAACATCTTCTCAGTGCCTTTCGTCGTCTTCTCCCATACTACCGTGTTGGTGATGGATATGGTCGAAGCTACTCGGGTGATGTCGTCTCCCGCGCCGATAAACGCAAACATCCAACCGTCTTTCTTGCATTCGTCAATAAGCTTCTTGATGGCTGCGGCTGTCCATTCCTTCGAAGCGTTCTCATAACCGTCCGTGATAATTGTTACTAATACCGCAGCATCTTCGATATCTTTGATATCGTTCTTGAGCTTTTTTATAGACGAACCGATGGCGTCGAATAGGGGAGTCACGCAACAGGGCTCGTACTTGTCACGCGTCAGCTTCTCCGCTTCCTCAATGGGGGTCTTGTCGTAAATCATCTCTATTCCGCAACCGCAGAATGCCGCTAAGGACACAAACTGTTCTTGAGTATCACCGTGTTTGCTTTGGGCGGCACAGATAGTGCCGAGCGTCTCATTGTAACCGTCAATCGCTTCCTTGCGAATGCTTTCCATTGAACCTGATTTGTCCAAAATAACAAGGTTGTAAACCTGAGTCTTTGTCTTTGTTTCCATAGTCGTTACAGTTAAATTGTTACTAAATAAATTACAGCGGACTTCTCTAAATCCGCTGCAAAAGTACTGCTTATTAACAACCTGGCAAAAAGTTTGTAACGTTACAAACTCTGTTTCTGTAAATCGGACGGCATGCTCACTAATGCCCGGTCTAAGTTAATCTTATGTGGCTGACTGCGATTGACTTCTATTTCATAGTAATGCCTCAGTTCACTTTCCGGTATCGCACGGTATATAGCCGAGTTACACTGGGACTTCTTGACGTTCAGCGCGTTGGGATTGCACACATCCAGAAGACGCTCTACGGAAACGCGCAGCTTGTCAGCGTCAGAACGGTTCGTCAACTGGAAATATAACTGCTTGTATTCCTCTTTATAATCGGATATCTCTTTCATGCGAATCCCCTCAGGGTGATTGAGAAACAGCACGTATAATGCTTTCACTTGCGCCGTAAAATGAATCTCTCGCTCATAGTCCGGCAATAGTACATGATAGGTGTTGGGCGTAATCTCTAACCGGCTCGGCGAATCGTAATGAACAGACTCCTCCAAATCAGCACTGTAGCACGGCACACACATACATTCGTCCGATGCAGGTTGGACGGCTTTTGACCGGCGCAAGACACTCCCTCCTGCCGATAAACACAATTTCAAGACGCGCTTCTCTGAGACCGGACGAAAATGATCGGGACGATAGTAACCCGTGTCTAAAATCTCGTCAAAGAGCTCCTGCAATAATGCGAAATACGACGCTATCGCATCTTCCGCCTCTTCCCGCATGCACTGGGCAAGCGACTCGCGGACAAAGCCGTAACGCTCGCTCGATTCGTCGGCTGTCGGAAGCATCGCACTGTATAATGAAGCCTCTTGCCCGCTGCCAAACAGACGGTTGCCTTCTCCTAAATACACGAATCTGCAGGTCACCCAGTTCGTATCGTCTGCATTCAAATCAGACTCAATCCGACTTGCATTCTGCCGCACAAACTCATTAAGCGCGGAACTGTTCGTCCCCGCTACATAGAAGACTGTCCCATAGTCTGATTCGCGGTACTTTTCTTCTTTGAAGAATACTATGTCTTTTTGAAAGCGGTTCATTCGCTGTTTATATGTATGTTTTCTCTTCAATTAATCCGTCCGGCTTCTTGCAGTTGCGCGCCTGTCGCATGCTGTTGTCTAATATTTGCTATGGTTAACTAAAAGCACTCCTATTTCCCCACGATTCTCCCCAGAATTCCATTACAGAATACGGTTAAGTTCGTTTGCACAACGATGGAGTTCCCATCCTTTTCGCCCACAAAAGTACAACAAAAAATGCATATACACAAATAAAAAAAAGGTTTTTTTAGACAAAAGTAGCAATATTTCGCTCGTAAGGAGGTATTTTAGCGTTATCTGTACTTGCACAAGTAGCGCTAAGAGACCTCCTTACGTAGTGGGCGTAAGTCCACATTTTGGCTAAAGAAACCTTTTTACTGGTGTATATCCCGTAGTACGC
>ODAI014078950.1_pt1 | contig 26055 bp, 20 predicted proteins | sample 1539321 | NCBI WGS metagenome assembly ODAI01 (sample SAMN02144231, study PRJEB22623) | gut metagenome | biome: sheep rumen | host: Ovis aries | place: New Zealand
AAAATCCGCATTGACCAGCCCTATGGACGCATGAATGTGGACATGGGCGGGGCACGGACCAGCATCGCGGTCTTTTCCATGGGCAATCAGGCCAAGTGGCGTATCGATGATTTCGGCGGTGACCGGCTGGATGCGGCTGTCATGGATTATATGCGGCGAAAACACAACCTGATTATCGGGGAAAACACGGCCGAGCGGCTCAAGATCATCCTGGGAGCTGTGCGGCCCTTTGATCAGACGCTTCAGGAAGAGGTCTTTGGACGGAGTCTGATCTCCGGCCTGCCCCGCGGCCTGATCGTCAATTCGGATGAAATTACGGAGGCGCTGCAGCCGCCGATTCATGATTTCATCAATGTGCTGCATCGCTTTATTGAACAGACGCCCCCGGAACTGGCCAGTGATATTTTTGATGCCGGGATTACGCTCTCCGGCGGAAGCGCCAGGCTTTACGGGATGGAGGAAATGCTGACGGAACAGATCGGAATGCCCTTCCACGTGGCGGATGAGCCGGAACTCACCGTTGCCCGGGGACTGGCCGAGCTGATCTCCAATCCGGATGCCTACGAGAAAATCAATCTGGGTTCTCCGTATAAGGAAGATGAGGTTATTGATTGAGACCTCAGCAGCCGGGGAACCGACCAGAGGCTGTTCACAGGAATCTGACCTGCCGCACCGCGGACAGTCGGATTTCTGTGAAGGAAGGACTCTGACAGATGCCAGGGAGCTGCTGAGGAGGAGGAAACGCATGAAACGGACCTGTTTGTCGTTAATGCTTCTGGCTGTGCTCTTTACGCTGGGAGGCTGCTTTGTTTCGCCGGACCCGACGCTGGAACCGCTTGAGATCACGGGCAACGAGGTGCCCTTTGGCACGGTGCAGCCGCTGCAGACGGTGGGGGCGACGGCTACGCCCAGTCCCACACCCAGCCCGACGCCGGATACCTGGCAGAACAGCGGCGAGAGTACCTGGGAGGACTGGGCAAAGGATGTCCTGCCGACGACAACGCCCCGCACGGCGGCGACCATGGCCCCCAATGCCAGCAACTGGCAGACATCCACCACGGATTACAACGCGGGCTATCCGGTCCTGCGGCTGGGTTCCACGGGTACGGATGTATCAGATCTGCAGACACGGCTGACGGAGCTGCGCTATTACGGCGGCGTCATTGACGGGAAGTACAATGCGGATACCCAGAAGGCCGTCATGGAATTCCAGGAAAAGAACGGACTGACGGCAGACGGCATTGCGGGCCGTCAGACGCAGGACCTTCTGTATTCGACGGCAGCCCAGGCAAAGGTGATCAGCGTCAGTACGGAGGAGAATGCGCAGGGGTATATCCTGCTGAAAGAGGGCGCCTCTGGCATGGAGGTGCGCAAGATCCAGGCGCGGCTGGCCGAGCTGGGGTATTATTCCGGCGGAACGGACGGTCTTTACGGGGCCACCACGGTGGATGCCGTGAAGGCGTTCCAGCGGGCTAACGGTCTTTCGGCAGATGGCCAGGCCGGTGTCCAGACCCAGACGAAGCTGTTTTCGGCAACGGCCGTGTATGCCGCCTCGCCGGTAGCCACAGCGGACCCCAATGCCGCAAGAACCATGACCCTGGGGATGACCGGGAATGATGTGTATGCCCTTCAGGAGCGCCTGATTGCCCTGCGGTATCTGAACGGCGTTCCGGATGGCGTTTTCGGCGAGGAGACGCAGAATGCCCTGATCGCGTTCCAGAAAAACAATGGCCTGACCGCGGATGGTTCCGCCGGTGCCAGTACCCTCAAGCGGCTGAATGGTTCCGCCCGGGCGGCCACCGGCTCCCCCCCGACCCCGGTGCCCGCCGGTGCAACAGTGCTGCATGAGGGGGACTCCGGTGAGGCGGTTTACCAGATGCAGATGCGTCTGTTCGAGCTGGGCTTTTATAACGGGCGGATCGACGGGCGGTTTGGTCCGGACACCACCGAGGCGGTACGGGCATTTCAGCAGGCGAACGGCCTGACGGTGGACGGTGTTCCCGGCAAAGGGACCTTTGCCCGCATGAATTCGGACGCGGCAGTGGGTGCCCTGGGGACTGCCGAAACCACCCCTGCACCTGCGGCTGCCACGGCAGAACCGGCAGGAACGGAAACCGCGCTGGTGCTCCGGAGAGGGGACCGGGGTCAGGCGGTTACCCTGCTCCAGCAGACGCTCAAAAATCTGGGGTATCTCAATGCCGAGGCGGATGGCCAGTTCGGCTCCGGAACGGAAAATGCCCTGCGGGCATTTCAGCGGGCCAACGGCCTGACGGCGGATGGCGTAGCCGGAAAAGGGACGCTGGCGATTCTGTACAGCAGCGATGCGAAAGCGGCATCGGGAAAGTCAGTGGCGGCAACCCCTGTTGTGACGGCTACCCCCAAACCCAATACGGACATCATCATTCAGTGGCAGAGCGAAGGGGAGGATGTCCGACAGTACCAGACCCGACTGGCGGAACTCGGATACCTTTCCTCGAAGAATGTGACAGGCAAGTTCAATCAGCCGACGGTGGATGCCACCAAGGCATTTCAGACCATGAACGGACTCAAGGTGGATGGAGCAGCGGGACCGCAGTCCCTGAAGCTGATCTATTCAGATGACGCGCTCAACGCGGACGGGGTCCGGGCGGGGGATCTTTCCGGCTCGGTGGATACGCAGCCGGAGCAGCTATTAAAAACAGGAATGACAGGCGAACAGGTACGTCTTTTGCAGAGTCAGCTGGCGGCATTAGGGTATCTGTCCGCCTCTTTTTCAAGTGGCGTGTATGATAAGGAGACGGAGCAGGCGGTTCGCCGTTTTCAGGCGGCAAACGGTCTGCCGGTGGACGGGCAGGCAGGGAGTGCAACCCAGTCGCTGGCAGTCTCAAGCCGGGCCAGATCCGCGGCCTCACAGTCCCTTTCCGTCAGCAACCAGACGCGTGAGAATATGGAGCAGCGGCTGAACGGGGCCAACCAGTCAAGCCTGAACGGAGGCGGATTTCTCTGCAGCGGCGGCGGGAAACTGTACTATGCGGACCCGGAACGGGGCGGCGTGCTGGTATCCAGTGACGGAAACCGGGTCCGGCAGCTGAGTGAGGACCGGCCGCGGGCACTGCACTGCACCAATGGCCGTCTTTACTATATTGCGGAGGATCAGGGGAGCGACTGCATTGTCCGGATGAATACAGATGGCAGCAGCCGGGAAATCCTCCTGCGGGCAGAGGTGCTGGTGCAGCTTGTGCTGCATGACGGGGTTCTTTATTATCTGGATGCAGCCGGAAATCTGAAAAAAAGAACACTCTCCGGGGAGGAGCGTGTTCTGATTGGCGGGGTACACGGGTTTACGCTGGATGCGCAGCAGGGACAGCTGGTATGTCTCCTGGGTGAGACGGTGGTTACGGTTGACCTGAACGGTGGCAGCCAGAAGGTCATCTTTACCGGAACGGCTGAGGAAGCCCTGTGCATGGGTGACCGGGTGTTGATTCTCTCGGCGGGCAGGGTTGTCCGGCTGTCGCCGGGGGAGAATGCCGCCATTTCCAGCCGTTCAGCGGTGCATATCGGTGCGTACCGGGACAGAATCATTGAGGTCAGCGGCGAGGGAATTGATTCCTTTGATATTAACGGGGAGGACCGCCGGACCATTCTGGCGGGTACATTTGAGTGCTTTGCCATTGCCGGCGGAATGCTGTATGCCGGAAACCGGGACGGATTTACGCAGAAAGTACAGCTGTGATCACAGCCAGATTTCATCGGTGAGCGCCTCAAGGTAGGCAAGCGCCGGGCGGCTTTGAATCAGGGCGGCGGAGGCGGCCCGGACCGCTTCCACAAAGGATCCGCGAAGGCCGCTGAGGCCGGAGCGGCAGAGGGGACACACGGGCCGGGCCCGGGGGTCCATCACTACCTGAACCGCTCCGTTCCTGACTTTCGGAAAAAGCGGAAAGAGGCGGCAGGCCAGGGGACGCTGTGCTCTCTCACAGGTACCCCTGCAGACAAAGAGGCGGGCAGGAAAAGGACCAATGGAATACCCGGGAGTCAGGACGCGGCCAAAAGAGCAGTTTTCGTACAGCGCTTCCTCACCCGGAAACAACAGCATGCCCTCCGTGTCACTGCCCTGACAGCAGGCAGCAGAGCAGAGCTGTCCGCAGTTGCGGACCAGCGGCGTTTCATTAAGCAAAAGATCACGGGCTATTTGCAGGGTTTTATCCAGGGGAATCCCTCCATTCGTTTTGACACTTGTTTGAAAACCGCTTCCATGATAACATGAAGCAGAGTAAAAGTCATCTGTAAACAGCGAATGCCGCCCGGATGGGCGTGTGACATTTCTGAAACGGATAAAGCGAAAGGAAGGAATGGTGATGGAAAAGGTTTCGTTTCTTTCGATGGCGGCCATGGCCTTTTGTGCGGTGATGAGCATTGCCGTGCCGATTGTCCTGGCGATTGTTCTGCGAAAAAAATACCGGGCCGACTGGCTGCCTTTTGTCGTCGGCTATGTGGTGATGTTCCTTTTTGCATTTGTGCTTGAGAAGGGAGCCAATTCCCTGATCCTGTCCACCCCGGCCGGCCGGTCCATTCAGTCGAATGTGTTCCTGTTCGGCCTGTTTGGCGGCTTCATGGCGGCGCTTTTTGAGGAAAGCGGACGGGCGCTGGCTTTTGGAACGATCCTGCGAAAAAACGACCGGATGGTCAATGCTCTGATGTATGGGGCCGGACATGGCGGAATGGAATTCATGATGATTCTGGGCGTGACCAGCATCAACAACCTGATCTGTGCCGGAATCATCAACAGCGGACAGCAGGCATCCGTGCTGGCGCAGCTGCTGCCGGAACAGGCGGAAAAGTTATCAACCGCCTTTGCCGTAATGGTCACGGTGCCCCCGGGAACCTTTCTGCTGGGACTGGCAGAGCGCTGCATGGCGCTGGCCCTGCAGCTGGCGCTGTCCTGTCTGGTATTCCTGGCTGTGCAGCGCAGGCAGTTCCGGCCCTTCATCATCGCGTTTATTGCGCATGCCCTGGTGGATGCCGCGGCGGGAATCCTGTCCGGTCTGCAGGTTCCGGAGCTACTCATTGAATGCGTCATCCTCGTCATGACAGGACTTGTGTGGCTTGTGGTCCGGGCTGAGAGAATACGGGCAACGAACCGGGAACAGAGGTAAACGGTCAGAATCTATAGGAGTGGAAATGAACAATTATTATGCATACCTGCTGCGTGATCTCATGGAGCGAAACCAGATTGTTTCGGTCTATTCAGACGCAGAACATCCGGAAGATTTTGTGGTGGGCCGCATCGAACAGGTCGATTCGGAACATTTCCTGATGTGTGAGTTCATGCCGTGGGGTGAGATAGAGGGATATCGGGTCAGGCGGATCCAGGATGTGTTTTCCGTCCTTTACGGAGAGGAATACGAGGAACGGATCCGGCTGATGCGGACGCTCAGTGAGCGTCGGATCCGGCGTGTGCTGCCGCAGGACTGTTCCCTTGAGGGCGGACTCCTGCAGGCGGTGCTCAGGGTATGTCAGGAGACACAGGAAATCATTACGCTTGAAATGGGCATGGAAGCGTTCAGCGGACGTGTAAAGGAATTCAACGGGCTTTACCTGACGATGGATCTTCTTGACTACTTTGGAAACCGGGACGAGGAAGAGGTCTTTGAACTGCGGGATATCGGAGTCGTGCAGCTCAGATCCGGTGAGGAATGGATGTACCGGCGCCTTGAAAAATGGCAGGCATCCGAGGCAGCGGCCCTGGGAAAGGCGGAGAATGCGGATGAAAATCACGATTCTGACCACATTTCCTGAGATGTTTGCGCCGCTGCATACCAGCATCCTCGGACGGGCGGAAAAAGCCGGCCTGCTTGAGATCCGCGAGGTGGATATCCGTGCCTATTCGAAAAACAAGCATCACAATACGGATGATGCCCCTTTCGGCGGCGGTGCGGGAATGGTGATGCTGGCACAGCCCATTGTGGATGCCGTCCGGGATGTCATGGGGCCTCATTTCGAGGGGAAGCGGATCTATCTCTCGCCGCGGGGGAAAACCCTGACGCAGGCGGATGCGGAAAAGTATGCACAGGAAAAAGAACTGATTCTGTTGTGCGGACACTATGAGGGTGTGGACCAGCGGGCAATTGATCTTTGCATGGACGAAGAGGTGTCCATTGGGGATTACGTGCTCACCGGCGGTGAACTGCCGGCCATGGTGCTGGTCGACTGCATTGCCCGGCTGGTTCCGGGAGTGCTTGGCTGCGGGGAAAGTGCCGCGAATGAGAGTTTCTCCTCCGGCCTTCTCGAATATCCGCAGTATACCCGTCCCCGTGAATTTGAAGGGCTTACGGTTCCTGAACCCCTGCTGAACGGGAATCACCGGGAAATTGAGGACTGGCAGTTCCGGGAGGCACTGTACATTACGCTGAAGCGCCGGCCGGAAATGGCAATTCGGTATCTGCAGGGGCTCAAACTGACGAAGAGCAAAAAGAAACTGGTGGATGCGGTCTATGCCCGCCTGAACAGTGAAACGGGTGAGGAACTGAGCCGGGAGACAGAGCCGGAAACAGTCACGGCGGAGACAGAGGTCATCCCGCCCCCGGCGGAAGATCCCTGCGCGGAGACTGCCGCGGCATCCGGGACAGAGGAAACCTGACCGGGCAGCGGTCCGGGGCCGCCAATCAAACTGGAGGAGATGAGGCAGAGGATGAACGAGAACGGCCCGGCAGGCGGAACACTGTGTGTCGGGATTATGGCCCATGTGGACGCGGGAAAGACAACCCTTTCAGAGCAGATTCTGCTTCATACCGGCAGAATCCGGACCACCGGACGGGTGGATCACGGAGATGCGTTCATGGACAATGAGGCGCTGGAGCAGCAGAGAGGGATTACCATTTTTCAGGAACAGGCGTCCCTGCTTCTTGACGGGAACACCAAAATCGTCCTGATCGATACACCGGGACATGAGGATTTTGCGGCTCAGCGCCGACGGGCGCTGCTGGTCATGGACCTGTGTATTCTGGTGGTCTCCTGTGCCGACCGGATTCAGAGCGGAACGAAAACCATTTACCGGGAGGTCAGGGATGCCGGCATCCCGATTCTTTTCTTTCTCAACAAAACGGACCAGGCCGGCGCGGATCCTGCGCGGACACTGAATGCCCTGAGAGATGCCCTGGAGGCGGACATTTTGTGGGCAGATACGGCCGGTGAGGCGGCGAGGGAGGAAATTGCCCTGCGGGATGAGACACTGCTGGAGGAGCATCTGGCAGGACCTGTTCCGGAATCACGCTATCTGGAGGTGCTGCGAAACCTGGTCCGGACAGGGACGGTGTCTCTCTGCCTTGCCGGATCCGCCCTGCAGGACCGGGGTGTACGGGAGCTGCTGGGGGTGATTCCGAAACTGTACAGCGGACATGCTGCACAAAAGGCAGAGGAACCCTTCTCCGGACTGGTATACCGCGTCCGGCGTCAGGGGGGACAGCGCCTTTCCTATATCCGCGTCACCAGCGGATCCATTGTTCCAAAGATGGAAGTGCAGACCATCACCGGGCCGCAGAAAGTGCATGCCCTGTATGAGGCGCAGGGAAACCGTCTGACGGGCATGGACATCTGCCGGAGCGGCGATGCGGCGGTGGTGACCGGTGTGACGGCGGTACCCGGCGAATGGATCGGCTGCGGAGCCAGGGCGGCCGCCGTACCGGAGCCCATGATGGTCCAGGAACTCATGCCCCAGGCACCGCTTACCAAACAGAAACTGCTGAGTGATCTGCGGGAACTGGAAGAGGAGGAGCCGGAGCTGTGTGTCAGGCCTGCCGGGGAGGCGATTCAGGTCGGCCTGGTGGGGAAAACGCAGCAGGAGGTGCTGGTGCAGCTGCTGAAAAACCGCTATGGGGATTCGGTCATGGCCGGCGAGCCCCGGGTACAGTACAGGGAAACCATCCGGGAACCGGTGACCGGCATCGGGCACTATGAACCGCTCCGGCATTATGCCGAGGTCTGGCTGCGCCTTTTGCCGGGGAAACCGGGGAGCGGGATCACCTTTGAAAGCCGCGTTCCGCCGAATTCACTGGATGAAAACTGGGTCAGACTCATTCGCACGCACATCTTTGAACGGGAGCATCCGGGCGTCCTGACCGGCAGCCCGGTCACCGATCTGCGTGTTGTGCTGATTGGCGGACGGTCCCACCTGAAGCACACGGAGGGCGGCGATTTCCGGGAGGCGCCCTGCCGTGCCCTCCGTCAGGGGCTGATGCAGGCAGAGAATATCCTGCTGGAGCCCTTTGTTTCCTTTGAACTGACGATGCCTGCGGATATATTGCCCAAAGTGACCGGCGACCTGATCGGCATGAATGCGCAGATGGAGGCGCCGGAATACCTGTCGGAGTCGGAGGTGGTGCAGCGCGGCAGATGCCGCCTGGCGGCCATCTACGATTATCCGGAGCGTTTTGCCTCCCTTACACACGGGTATGGGCGCTTTGCCATGCAGTACTGCGGACATTTCCCCTGCAGGGATCAGGAGGAAGTGGTGAAACAGTGCGGTTATGTGGCAACCGAGGATCCGGACAATCCCTGCAACAGTGTCTTCTGCAGTCACGGCGCCGGCTTCCCGGTGACCTGGGATCATGTCCGTGAATGGGCACATCTGGCAAAGGACATGGAGGGACACGAAGATGCTGTCGATTAAAACGGATCCGGAATCATCGCTGTCCCTGAGTGAACAGATCTACCGGGCCATCTGCCGCGAGATAGAGGCGGGAAACCTGGTCCCCGGCCAGCGGCTTCCCTCCCGCAGGGAACTGGCAGATGAACTGCATGTCAGCACCACAACGGTTGAAACCGTGTATGATCACCTGATTGAGGAGGGCGTATGCGAGAGCCGCCCGAGGAGCGGCCTGTATGTGGCAGAGGAGCCGCTCATTTCCGGGGCACAGGCACCGGAAAAGACGGAGGTTCGATGGGATTTCAGCATCGGGGCCATGGATGCCGCGCAGTTTCCCTATTCCATCTGGGCCAAGCTCATGCGACTGGTGCTCAGTGAACAGAGTGATGAACTGCTTACCACCGGCGATCCCCGGGGCAGCTCCGGCCTGCGCAGTGAGATCGCCCGGGTCCTTTACCGGCTGCGGGGAATTGAAGCAGATCCGGAGCGGATCGTGCTGGCAGCCGGAACGGACATGCTGGTGGCCATCCTCATCACGCTCATTGGCCGGGAACGTCTGTTTGCGGTGGAAGACCCGGGGTATGCCAGAGCCAGGCGGATCCTTATCGCCGGCGGGGCGAGAATCATTCCCGTGCCGCTCCTGCAGGGCGCCATTGATGTGAGGGAACTGTATCAGAGCGGTGCCGGCGCCGTCTATGTGACCCCAGGAAGGCAGTTCCCGACGGGACAGGAAATGCCGGAGGAGCGGCGGATCAGCCTGATGCGCTGGGCGAGGGAAACCGGTGCCTATATCCTTGAGGATGACTATGAGGGAGAGTTTTCCCTCATGCCCGGGGCCCTTTCTCCCCTGGCGGCCCTTCCGGATGCCGGCCGGGTGATTTACATGAATACCTTTGCCCGGACCCTGGCGCCCGGCCTTCGCATCAGTTACATGATTCTCCCGGAATCTCTTCTTGACCGCTACAGGGAACTTTACAGCGCGTGCAGTGTTCCGGGATTTGAGCAGGCCACCCTGCAGAAATTCATGGAAGGCGATTACTTTGAACGTCATATCCGGCGAATGCGGACGCTGTACAAAGAGAGGCGGACGTTCCTGAATGATGAGGTGCACAGACTTGGGCTGGGCAGGCTGCGTGAGAGCAGTGCAGGTCTGTTTGAACTGCTGGATGTGGATAGCTCTCGCAGTTCCGGAAAACTTCTTGAACTGGCGGCGGCAGCGGGTGTTCGTCTGAGTGCCCTTTCAGATTACAGCATTCTGCCCGGAAAAGAGGACGCTTCGGGGACGGTTCTCCTGGGCCTGGCGGGAATGGATAAGGACAGAATCCGGGAGGGACTTGAAGCGCTGCAGAAAGCCTGGTTTCCGTCCTTTAACAGAAAAAACGGAGGATGAACATGAACATGAACCACCGGCCCTGTGATGCAGAGCCCCTGCCGGAGCAGCTGAGGGTCTTTCATCCTGCCGCGGCAGAGCAGGTGCGGCAGTTTCATCAGGGAATGGCCGGCTATGCCGAAACACCGCTGCGTGAATTAAAAGGTCTTGCCGGTACACTGGGGCTTTGTAAGCTCCTGGTCAAGGATGAAAGTCTCCGGTTTGGCCTGAACGCGTTCAAGGTTCTTGGCGGTTCCTATGCCATGGGCCGGCTGCTGGCAGAAAGAGACGGGATTCAGCCGGAGGAGATGACCTTTGAGCGTCTCATGAACCGGAACAGTGCCGAGGAAAAGGTCACCTTCATTACAGCCACGGACGGCAACCACGGACGCGGTGTGGCCTACACCGCCGCGCAGCTGCATCAGCGCTGCATCGTCCTTCTGCCGGCCCATACGGCAGAGGAACGGGTCAGAAATATCGCAGCACTGGGCGCTGAGGCGGTGGTAACAGATCTCGTATACGATGATGCCGTGCGTCTGGCAGCGCGGATGGCAAAGGAAAACGGCTATCTTCTGGTACAGGATACCGCCTGGCCGGGCTATGAGCAGATTCCGCTGTGGATTATGCAGGGATACATGACCATGGCCGACGAATGTCTCAGACAGATGAAAACCCCGCCGACGCACCTTGTTCTGCAGGCCGGGGTCGGGTCCATGGCGGCTGCGGTGGCGGAGTATTTTGCCAATGCCTGTCCGAAGACAAACATGAAAGTGATTATTGTGGAACCTGAACAGGCAGACTGTTTTGCGCGGACAGCCCGGTCAGGGAATGAAATCTGCCGGGTTCCCGGGGAAATGAATTCCATGATGGCCGGCCTTTGCTGCGGTGAACCCAGTACGCTGGCCTGGGAAATTCTGCGCCGCCGCGCAGCCTGGTATGTCACCATACCGGACGGGGTTGCGGCCCTGGGAATGCGTGTCCTCGGGAATCCGCTCCCGGGTGATCCGCGGATGATCTCAGGGGAGAGCGGTGCATCCACGACGGGATTTGTCATTGACCTCATGCGCAGGCCGGATCTGGCTGCGATGCGCAGCGAACTTGAAATCGGTCCGGATTCCTCGGTGCTCTGTATTTCGACTGAGGGGGACACGGACCGGGAAAACTACCGCGCAGTTGTCTGGAACGGACGCTGTCCGTATCCGGAGAAATAGACGGAAGGTACTGTTCAGGTACGAACAGGTCTGCAGAAGATGAATGCGTTACGGAAAGAAAGGAGACACAGAAATGAAAAAAGTCATTGCAACGAAACAGGCACCGGCGGCCATCGGGCCGTATTCCCAGGGAATTGAGGCATCCGGGCGGATGATCTTTGTTTCCGGACAGATCCCGATCAACCCGGCCACCGGAAACATTGAAGCAGAAACGATTGAGGAACAGACCCGTCAGTCACTGACCAACATCCAGCACATTCTGGAGGCGGCCGGTGCCGGTATGTCTGATGTGGTCAAGACGACGGTTCTTCTTGCAGACATCGCCGACTTTGCGGCCATGAATGGTGTCTATGCGGAGTTCTTTAAGGGAGACTGCCCTGCCCGCGCGGCGTTCCAGGTTGCGGCAATTCCAAAGGGTGCCAGGGTGGAAATCGAAGCGATTGCGGTCGTTGACTGACAGGGGATAATCTGAGAAAAGTCTGCTGTGCAGGCTTTTTTCTTTTGCCTTTTTCTGCCAAAAAACAGATGTTCCACCGGGAGGATCCCTTGAGTGCATGTTTGAAAGTGGAGAAAGAAAGTAGAATCTAAAGCAAAACGTATATGAAAGTGGAGGATGATGTTAATGAAATGATAATATAGCATCAAAAAATGGAGAGTAGTAAATATAGCACTCAGAGGAGTTTCTCCGGAGCTCGCTTCCTCCATATGATGAAAAAGCGCTGCCAGGCTTGTGCCTGCAGCGCTTTCATCTTCTTTTTGACAAGCCGGCTCCCGGATGGCCCGCTTTGTACGATATAAGCGGTGTGGTCAGCGGTCATTCCGGACAGGGGAGCCGGAGGAATAAGCCAGAAGAAGGAAAATGGGGGCAAGGGCGTACAGAGGCATGATATACCGTGCCAGTGTACAGGGCCCCAGAAGATAGGAGGCGAAAAGAGCAAAAGGAGCGGCAATGGGGGCAAAAGGCAGTGAATTTCCCCGGATGCGGCGGACGGTCAGGGAAAGCGCCAGAATCCAGATGGGGAGGGCGGTGGAGAACAGGAGGGGGAGAAACGGCATGCGAAGATAGCGGTTATACCGGCAGATCTGTTCATAAAAGGCCCGAAGCTGGGGCAGGAAACTGGTGACGTGGAAACCGATATCCTGCAGATCGTATTCCTGTGTCTGCAGATAGCCTTTCTCATTATAGGAAACATCCGGATAGATGGTGGTATGACTCAGATCATCCGGATACCAGGACCCGATATTCAGCATCAGGAACGCCTCCAGATACGGAACAGCCGCGTGTCCGGCCGCGTTTCGCCAGAGGCGCAGGAAGTCAGAGCCCTCACGCTCAAGCCGGTCACGGTCCAGGTAGCCTTTTGCCGGATCGGCCAGATGCGGATGAAGTTTGAGACCCTCGGGTGAGGTGTACCAGCTTTCCAGTTCGGCTTTTTCAGAATCCGTCAGGGCCCCGGCATTATAGGCGCGGACCAGCTGCTGTGCAGGCAGGCTGTAGAGCTGGAACGAGGGAAGGGAGACGGGATGCAAAACCGCTGTCAGGGTTAGATGGAGTGCCAGCGGAGCAAGCAGAGAGGCGAGGAGGAGACAAAGGATTTTTCGGGTATGACGGCGGAAAAGAAGGGCCAGGAACAGGGGGATCAGGGCAAAGAGACCGTTGACCCGCATCAGCGCGGTTCCGGCGGCACAGAGCAGGAACGATACGGGGCCGGTCTTTCGGGCAAAAAAGGCTTCCGGATTCTCCAGCAGCTCAATTCCACGGATAACTAGCCCAATCAGGCAGGCGGTGAACAGGGTGTCCTTCGTCATGGAAACGGCCATGACGGAAAAGACCGGATGGAGGCCGAAAAACAGGACGAGGCAGGCCGTGAAGAGGCGCGGGATTCCGTGCCGGCGCAGGAACATGCAGCCGCTGGTGAGAACGGATGCAAGGATGACCATCTGCAGCAGGGACATGAGAAAAAGACCAAAGGTACGGCTGATCAGGTGCTCTCCCAGGGTAATGACCGAAATCATCAGGGCACTGTGTGTCAGAGGATGAATCAGCGAATATTCTCCCGTCAGATGCTGCGAGTATTCTGTCTGAAAATCGTAGTTCAGCATTCCGGGCCAGTAACTGAGCAGAACCGGTGTCCAGAGGAGAAGAAGCGCGCAGAAACAGAGGAGCCGTTCCGTGCGCTCTCTGCCCGGCGCGGAGGCCGGCAGGGAGAGAACGGAAATGCGGTGCAGAAGGGCGCTCAGGAATGGGGTGAACAGGAGCGGAACGGCCAGACGCCGCAGGGCACTGCCCAGACCGGGGAGAAAGGCCCGATAGGTGAACAGCTCCGTTCCGACGGAGAGCGCCAGTGAGAAGAGAAAAGCCGGAACAGCGGTGCGGCACAGCCGGCGCAAAGAGACCTGCTCAAATACACGAACAAGGGACATTGAGGCAAAAAGAACCAGGAGTGCCGAAAAAACACCGGCACGCATGACGAAGCTTTCCGGTTCAGCAGGAATCAGATACGGTGCAGCCAGAGCGGCACCCAGGCCGCAGAGGAGGGCAGAAAGACGAGCGTTCATCGGCAGTTCCTTTCATTGAAAAAAAGGTGGAAGTCCCGGGGAGTTGCCCTGTCACGCAGCGACAGTTAAGTCAAATCCAGGCCTCAGACAAAAGCAGCTCCGGCAAACGACCAACAGATTATCGGAATCCGGCGGCCCCGGGACGGAATTGTGTTGTGTTCAGTTTACGCGATCTAACCCCAAAAGTCCAGTAAAAACAGAGCCGCCCATCCCTGCGGGAGAGGACAGAAAAACCGTCTCGCATGTGCGAGACGGTAAAGATCATGGATTATTCGGCTGCTTTGGTGGTCTTGCGGGTTCTTGTCGTTTTGGGCTTGGCCTCAGCAGTCTCTTTTTTCGGTTTGGTGGTGGCTGCTTTCCGGGCTTCCTTCTGAGACTCGGTCCGGGTGGTCTTTTTGGGCTTTGCCTCTGCCGCATCCGCTTCCGCGGTCTCGGCCTTTTTGGTTGTCCGTTTTGCACGGGTCTTCTTTACAGGAGCTTCCTCCGCAGCAGGCGCAGCGCTCTCAGCCGGTGCTTCAGCGGGCGTTTCCGCCGGCGCTGCTTCTGCCGGGGCTTCCGCGGGAGCTTCTTCTGCCGCTGGTGCCGGTGCCTCAGCCGGTTCGGTGAGGCTGAAGTCGGTTGCCGGGCGGGAGAGCTTCTCGTAGAGCTCCATGTACTTGCCGGCAGAGGTATACCAGCTGTAATCGCCCATCATGCCGCGGACGATCAGCTTATACCAGACCTCACGGTTGTTCATGTAATAATGGACGGCGCGGCGGACGGTATAGAGCATGTCGTGGGCATTGTAGTTGAAGAAGGTGAAGCCGTTGCCCTCGTCAGTGAACTTGTTGTAGGAGAGAACGGTATCCCGCAGGCCGCCGGTTTCACGGACGATCGGGATGGAGCCATAGCGCAGCGAGATCATCTGGCTGAGGCCGCAGGGCTCAAACTGGCTGGGCATGAGGAACATGTCGCTGCCGGCGTAGATGCGGTGGGCCAGCTGATGGTCCATGGCAAAGCGGGCGGCGATCCGGCCCGGATACTCCGTCTCGGCCCAGGAGAAGAGGTTGGTATATTTGGCCTCGCCCACACCGAGAACAGCCAGCTGGATGTTGGTGGACATGAGTTCGCGGATGACGCATTCAATGAGGTCAAAGCCCTTCTGATTGGACAGGCGGGAAATGATGCCGACCAGCGGAACGCCGGGATCGACATTGAGTCCCAGTTCCTTCTGGAGCTCTTCCTTACAGATTTCCTTGCCGCGCAGATGATACGGATCGTAGTTGGAATAGATCATCGGATCCTTCTCAGGGGCATATTCATCCACATCAATGCCGTTGAGAATGCCTACCAGCTGATCCTTGCGGGCACGAAGGAGACCGTCAAGACGCTCGCCGTAGAAGGCGGTCTGGATTTCCTCAGCATAGCTGGGGGAAACGGTGGTCAGTTCATCTGCATAGACGAGACCGGCTTTCATGTAGTTGGCACAGCCATAGCACTCCAGCTTGTCGGAGGTGAAGAGGTCATCTCCCAGACCCAGGGTATCCTGAACCGGTTTGATGGGGAAGATGCCCTGATACTGCAGGTTGTGGATGGTGAAAACCGTCTTCATGTTCTGGTAGAATTCGAAGTGGCTGTACTGGATTTTGAGCAGCGCGGGAATCATGCCGGTCTGCCAGTCGTGGCAGTGGATGACATCCGGCTGGAAGCCGAGATGCGGAAGGGCATCAATCACCGCACGGGAGAAGTAGCCAAAGCGCTCGTACTCATCGCCGCCGAGACCATAGATATAGGAACGGCCGAAATAATACTCATTGTCGATAAAGTAGAAAGTGACCCCCTGATACTCAAGAGAGCGGATGCCACAGTACTGCTTGCGCCAGCAGAGGATTACCTCGAATTCACATTCGAGCTTCATCTGAGCCCGGTATTCCGCGGAGATGGCGGAGTACAGAGGAAGAATCACGCGGACGTCCACGCCGCGGTTTTTAAGAACAGGGGAGAGTGCGCCGACAACGTCGGCAAGACCACCTGTCTTGATAAACGGAACGCATTCGGATGCGGCGAATAACAGTTTCATTCGGAACTCCTCCTTTTTAAAAATGGGGGAGAGCAATGCTCTCCCGGGATTCTTTACTTTTTAGATGACCACGTTTTTCGCGATGACGATGGGATAGGCGGCAGGGGCGATCAGGCGGCCGTTGCGGCGAATGACGCTCTGCTTGTCCAGAATGCAGTGATCAATCTCTGCACCTTCCTGAATCTGCGCATCCTGCATGACGATGGAGTTTTTGACCACGGCACCGCGGGCAATCTTGACGCCGCGGAACAGGATGGAATTGATGACCGTTCCCTCGATGTGGCAGCCGTTGGCAATCAGGGAATTGTCGCACTCGCTGTCGCCGATATAGCGGGCCGGCATGTCATCACGAACCTTGGTGTAAACCGGCCGCTCGGTCGGGAACAGGTTGTGACGGAATTTGCTGTCCAGCAGGGCCATATTGAAGTTGAAGTAGGACTGAATGGAATCAATCTGCCAGGCGATTCCGTCATACTCGTATCCGTAAACCTCCAGCGTGCCCTCGTTGATATTCTTCTGCAGGATATCGCGCTCGAAGTCATGCAGGCCGTTGGCAGCACCCTGTTCAGTCAGCTGACGGAGCAGTTCGCGTTTGGTGATATAGATCTTGAGGCTGGCCGCGTCGCCCTTCGGTGCAAGCGCGCCGATTTCCATGCCCACAACCTTGTTGTTTTCATCGACTGTATAGTAGGTATCATCTCCGTCGACGCCGCTGGCCTTGTTGCGGCTGTAGAGAACGGTGATGTCGGCCTTGTTGGCCACATGTGCACGCAGTGCCTCGGTAAAATCAATGTTGTAAATGGTGTGAGAGTTGGTCAGCACCACGTATTCCTGCTTGGAGCGGGAAAGGAAGGAGGTGTTGGACTTGAGGGCGTCCAAAAGTCCGCTGTAAACACCCATGTTCTCACGGGTCAGGAAGGGCGGCAGAATGACCATGCCCTGCTTGCCGTGGAGGTCCCACTCACGGCCGGAACCCACGTGGTCCATGAGTGAGGAATAGTTTTTCTGTGTGATAATGCCAACATTCTTGATGCCCGTGTGGACCATGGAAGAAAGCTGGAAATCGATGACACGGTAACGGCCTGCGATGGGCAGAGCGGCCACCGCGCGCTGGCTGGTAAGTTCGCCCAGATGAATATCGTTTTCACCGGTTACGATAAGACCCATTACGTCTTTCATAAATCGGTACCTCCTTACTGTGCATCGGCGTCAATCTGAACGCCTGCTGCAACGGTTTCACCTGATGCAATGGTTGCACCAGGACCGACGACCGCGATGTTTCCGGTTTCCTCACCGACGATAGCACCGGCCTTGATGACCGCGTTTTCAGCGACGATGGCACGGCGGACAACCGCCCCACGCTCAATGATGGCGCCCGGCATGACCACAGCATCGGTAACCTCGGCACCCACGTCCACCGTTACGCCGGCGAACAGGACGGAGTGACGGACAATGCCCTTCACTTCGCAGCCTTCTGTGATCAGGGAGTTGTAAACCTTTGCACCCTTGTCGATATAATGCGGCGGCATTCCGGGATTCCGGGCATAGATGCGCCAGCGCTTGTCGGAAAGGTCAATGGGCATGGGCAGTGTCAGCAGGTCCATGTTGGATTCCCACAGGGACTCAATGGTTCCCACGTCTTTCCAGTAGCCCTCAAAGGTATAGGTAAAGAGCTTTTCATTGGCGTTGAGCATCTCGGGGATGATGTTCTTTCCGAAGTCGTTGTCGGATTTCGGATCTGCTTCATCCAGCTCCAGATATTTGCGCATCTTGGACCAGGTGAAGATGTAAACACCCATGGATGCCTTGTTGCTCTTGGGCTTGGCAGGCTTCTCCTCGAATTCGATGATCCGGTCGTTCTCATCCGTGTTGAGGATTCCGAACCGGGAAGCATCCTCCCATGGCACCTCACGGACGGCAATGGTCAGGTCAGCACCCTTGTCGATATGGGCACGAAGCATGGCATTGTAGTCCATTTTGTAGATATGGTCACCGGAAAGGACGAGAACGTAGTCCGGATCCCACTGCTCGATGAACGGAATGTTCTGGTAGATGGCATTGGCCGTGCCTTTGTACCATTCACCGGTCTTTCCGGTCTGGTACGGAGGCAGGACGAAGACTCCGCCGTTGGAAAGGTCGAGATCCCAGGGGGAGCCTGAACCGATATAGGAGTTCAGTTCCAGCGGACGGTACTGCGTCAGAACACCAACAACATCAATGCTGGAGTTCGTACAGTTGGAGAGCGGAAAATCGATAATTCTGAACTTTCCGCCGAACGGAACGGCCGGCTTGGCAACTTTTTTTGTCAGTATACCCAGACGGCTTCCCTGGCCGCCTGCAAGCAGCATGGCGACGCATTTCTTTTTCCTCATGGCTAACACGCTCCTGTGAGTTTAGGATATTGGAATAGGTATGGAGACACCACTAAGTGGATACCAACACGGATTTTTCCATGAAATGGATTATAGCATAAAAATTCAAAAAGGAAAAGAAGACGAAAACGATATATTAGAGAAAAGTACAAAAAATAAGGAAAAAATCCGGTGAAAAAAATCGGCACGCGTCCCGGAGCGCCAACTTTCCTTCCGATTTTATTGAAAACGAAAAGATTTGTTTCAACATAGACGGGAAATCTGGTATACTCTCACGGACGAAAAAAACGCGCGGAGGTCAGGGATGATTTACATTACCGGGGATACGCACGGGGAGGTGCGGCGCTTTTTTGAACCGCAGCTGCCCTGCATGGACTGGGGACCGGAGGACAAGCTGATTGTTGCCGGCGATTTCGGCATGCTGTTTGGAAACGGATCCATCGATGCAAAAAAGCTGGATTTGCTGGCAGACTGTCCTTTTGAAATTCTGTTTCTGGATGGAAATCATGAGTGCTTTCCGGAGATTTTCTCTTTTGAGGAGCAGGAGTACTGCGGCGGAAGGGTTCACCGGATCCGGGACAATATCCGTCATCTGATGCGCGGACAGGTTTATGAAATCGAGGGACTCCGGATTTTTACCATGGGCGGCGGGTATTCGATTGACCAGTGGATGCGCATTCCGGGGCGGAGCTGGTGGCCTGAGGAGATGCCCTCGGAGGCGGAATACGCCGAGGGGCTGCGCAATCTCAGCCGCTGCGGCAACGCGGTGGATGTCCTGATCAGCCACGCGGCGCCGACGGGCAGCATGCGTGAACTGATGCGAATCGGGGTCTTTTCGTCTCTTTTCCCTCAGGAGGCGCCGCTGGGGGATTATCTGGAGAAAGTTGCCGCGACGACGCGGCATCGGCACTATTATTTCGGACACATTCATCTGGACCGGGAACTCCCGGGAAACCGGACCGCGCTCTACCATTCCGTCCTCTGTCTGAATACGGAACTGGACGGTCCGGCGCCGGAGCGGACCTGACAGGAAAGGGGACAAGGATGGGGGAACAGATACGCCTGGATAAATGCCTGACCATGCTGGGTCTGGGATCCCGCAGCGGCGTCAAGCAGCTGATTCGCGGGGGCTCGGTCCGCATTGACGGGGAAATCATCCGGGAGCCCGAACGGAAACTGGATGCGGAGCAGAGTCAGATTACGGTCAACGGAACCACAGTCGAATATAAGGCGGTCCGGACCGTGATGATGAATAAGCCCTCAGGGGTCCTGACCGCTGCCAGGGACAAAAAGCAGCGTACGGTTCTGGATCTGCTGCCGCCGATGTACGCGGCCATGGGCTGCATGCCGGCCGGGCGGCTTGACAAGGATACCACCGGCATGCTGATCCTGACCAGCGACGGGGCGCTTGCCCATCGCCTGATTACTCCGGGAAAAGAAGTGGGGAAAACGTACGAGGCGCTGGTGGATGGACCGTTTACGCAGGAGGACCAGGCGAGGTTTGCCGCCGGCATGCATATTGAGGATGCGGACGGGACCTTTGATGCCCGGCCTGCAAAAGCGCTCCTTCTCTCCTCGGACGGGCCGCAGAGCCTTGTGCGGGTCCGGATTACAGAGGGAAAATACCATCAGGTCAAGCGGATGTTTTTGGCCTGCGGCCTGACGGTTCTGCAGCTGAAACGGACAAAAATCGGAAGTCTTGAACTGGATCCGGCGCTGAAGCCGGGGAATTTCCGGGAACTGACGGAGGCGGAGGCAGCGCTCCTTGAACAGGAAGAAACGGACGGATGAAAATGGCAGAATACTACTACACGCAGAATCCGGAGAGTGCACACCAGCTCCGGACATTTACGGTGGAAATGGGTGACCGCCTGCTGGAATTTGAAACCGATGCGGGTGTCTTTTCAAAGGAACACATCGATCCCGGCAGTCAGCTGCTGTGCAGTGCGCTGCCGGAGGAGATGGAGGGGCGCATCCTGGATATGGGAGCCGGATGGGGAGCCATGAGTGTGCTGATTCTGGCTGCGCATCCCGGACTGGACCTGACAATGGCGGAAATCAATGAGCGGGCACTGGAACTGGCCAAAGGGAATCTTGCCCGGAACGGAATGAACGGACGGGCACTGCTCTCAGATGGCTTTGGCAATGTGGAAGGCCTGTTTGAGACCATTGTGACCAATCCGCCGATCCGGGCCGGAAAGGCCGTGATCTACGGAATGTTCAGGGATGCCAGAGAGCATCTTGTGCCCGGCGGATCACTGTACCTGGTCATTCGGAAGCAGCAGGGAGCGGAGAGTGCCGGAAAATACCTGAAAGAGCTCTATGAAACAGTAGACATCGTGAAAAAGAAAAGCGGTTATGTGGTTTACAGATGTACGAAAGGAACAGAACATGCAGAAATTTGACGAGACGTATTTTGATGCCGGCATTGAGCGGCGCGGAACCGAATGCGTCAAGTGGGATGTCATGGCAGAGGAAACCGGTGATCCGGAAATGATTCCCATGTGGGTGGCGGACATGGACTTTCCGTCCGCGCCGGCCATTCAGGCGGCCATCGGGCGTGTTGCGGCGCAGGGGACCTGGGGATATACCCGCAACGGTCCGGCGGATGCGCAGGCGCTGTGCAGTTTCTGGGAGCGGCGTCACGGCGTGCACATTGATCCGGGCGATGTGCTTCTCAGTCCCTGTGTGGTTTCCGGCATGCGGATTGCCATTCAGGCGCTGACGGAGGCCGGGGATGCCGTTCTGATTCATACCCCGGTATACGGGCCGTTTCATGACTCCGTGAAGCGGAGCGGACGCCGACTTGTGGAAAGTCCGCTGGTGGAGGAAAACGGGAAATGGCAGATTGATTTTGCCGATATGGAAGCGGCCATGGACCGGGAAAAGGTGAAGGCGGTCATGCTGTGCTCACCGCATAATCCCTGCGGACGGGCGTGGACCAGGGAGGAGCTTGAGAGGGTGCTGGCGCTTTGCCGGAAGAGAAATGCAGCCCTGATCTCGGATGAGATTCATGCAGACTTTGTCTATCCGCCGGCGATCCATACCTCCATTCTTTCACTGGCCGGGGAAAAGGACGCGGTGGTGATGCTGTGCGCGGCAAGCAAAACATTCAATATTGCCGGGCTGCAGCAGAGCAGCATGGTGTCAAGGAATCCGGAAATTGTGGAGCGCCTGACCCGACAGCGGGATGATGCGGGGATCACGTTTGGCAATCCCTTTGCCTTGGCGGCCACACGGGCAGCCTATACGGAATGCGATGCGTGGCTGGACGGCCTGATTGCGTATCTGGCGGGCAACCGGGATCTGGTGATGGCTCACGCCAAAAACTGGCCCGGGGTCAGGGTGACGGAGATGGAGGCCACGTACCTGATGTGGCTTGACTGCAGGGGGTTGGGTCTTGGGCAGGATCAGCTGCTTGAGGCGGTCCAGGCAGCCCACGTCTACGTGACGGATGGACGGTTCTTCGGGTCAGCCGGCGATGGATTCATCCGGCTGAATATCGGCTGCCCCCGGCCGCAGGTCGAAGCGGCGCTCAGACAGCTGGATCAGGTGCTGGCAAAAGGATGACAGGACAGCACGCAGTGTGAATAGCAGAAGCCGGGAAAAGATCCGGCTCAGTGAGAGAGGAGTCAGAAGATGAACGTAAATGCGAAACTGGATGCAGTGCTTGAGTCCCTGCAGGGGGATATGCTGGAGACGCTGCGCAGGTGGATACAGGTTCCCAGTGTCCGTGGCGAGGCGGCGGAAAATGCGCCCTTTGGTCCGGAGGTCAGAAAAATGCTGGATGTGGCCATTGAGGATGTCCGCCGGCTGGGGATGAATCCGCGGAATATTGACGGATACTGCTGTGATGCGGAGATCGGCGAGGGAGAGGAAACGATTGCGGTCCTGGCGCATCTGGACGTGGTCCCCGAGGGGGATGGATGGAAGGATGAACCGTATGGCGCCGTGGTTCGCGACGGAAGGCTCATTGGCCGGGGAACCGCGGATGACAAGGGACCTGCCGTGGCAGCGCTGTTTGCCATGAAGGCACTGCTTGAGGCGGGGGTACCGCTGAGAAAAAAAGTTCGCCTGATCCTTGGATGCGATGAGGAGTGCGGGATGGAAGACCTGACGTATTACGAGAAAACCGTCGGGCTTCCCGATTCCGGTTTCTCTCCGGATGCCAGATTCCCGATGATCAATACGGAAAAGGGAATTACGGCGATGACGCTGAATGCAGGGGTCACGGATGACCGCCTGATCTCCATTGAATCCGGAACGAGGTCCAATGTGGTTCCGGGACTGGCCGTGGCGCTGGTCCGGGGCGATTTCCGCGAGGCGGCGGCAGAGGTCTTTGAGTGTGAGAATGAGGCCTGCGAGATTGAGACCTCGCTTGAAGAGGGAAATACCCGCATCCGGATCACCGGCATTCCGGCACACGCCTCTATGCCGGACAAGGGGGTCAACGCGGCAAAGCTGCTGCTGATGGTCCTCACGAAACTGGGCATTGGCGGCGAACCCGTGAAAACGCTGTATGACCTGACCGGCAGTGAAAATGAAGGACACGGCCTGGGAATTGCAGGTTCGGACGAGGTTTCCGGACCGCTGACCATTAATCTGGGACTGCTCTCTGTCCGTGAGGGCGTACTGAGCGTGACGTATGACTGCCGGTATCCGGTGATGTTCAACGGACAGACGGTGCGCAGCATGGTGGCACAGGTGCTGCGGGATGCCGGCTTTGTCATGGAACCGGGCCGGGATTCGGTGCCGCATCATGTACCGGAGAAATCGAGCCTGGTCCGGAAGATGATGCGTGTATACAACGATATCATGGGAACAGAGGAGCATCCATACGCCATCGGCGGGGGAACGTATGCGCGCCATCTGAAAGAGGGCGTCGCTTTCGGAATGCTTTTCCCGGGAGAACCGGAGCTGGAGCATCAGCCCAACGAGAGCATTGATATTGAAAATTTCTACCGGGCGGCACGGATCTATGCGTACGCCATCGCGGCGCTTTGCGAGTAAGGATAATGAAACAGGGAACGGTATTGACCGTTCCCTGTTGTTTTATCGGATCAACATGATGCTGAGATCTTCGAAATGAGCGAAAGCTCAGTCCGGATAATCCAGATAATAGGACTTATAGGCATTGATGATCTGTGTATCCTTATACTCGCGGACTCGCTTGAAATCGTATTTGTAACTCTGGTGGACATGACCGTGAATGAAATACTTGGGCCGGTATTTATCCATAAAGCTGACAAAGCAGGAAAAACCGGTGTGGCAAAGATCGGTATCATCCCCCAGCTGGTAGGCAGGGGCGTGGGCAAGAAGAATGTCCACGCCTTTTTTCCGCCAGAGCATGAAGCGAAGGGAACGAATACGCTTTTGCATCTGCTTTTCCGTATACTGGTTGACGCCGTAGTTGTACCGCATGGAGCCGCCCAGCCCCAGAATACGAATGCCGTTCCACGTATAAATGGTGTCCTCAATGCATTCACAGCCTTCCGGCGGTTTCTGGGCATACCGGTCATCATGATTCCCATGAATGTACAGAATGGGGGCATTGGTGAAGCAGGTCAGAAAGGAGAGGTAGGAAGCGGGAAGATCGCCCGCAGAGAGAATCAGCTCGACCCCTTCCAGCCGGCGCCTGTCCAGATGTTCCCAGAGCATGGGATCTGCTTCGTCCGCTAAGATAAGGATCTTACTCATTGCTTTTCTTGCTTTCAGTTGTATTCTCTGATGGTTCGGTTGCCGCCCGAATGCCCTGCAGCGTTACCAGGTTGGTCGCAGTGGGATTGAGCTGGTCAACCTTGGGAATGGTGCCGATGACATTGTCGGCTAGATAGTCCATGCGGATAATGTCCTGAGGGGTGAGCGCAACATCCTGCTCGATGCGCAGGATGCCGTCCTGATCGTACTGAGGGCCGATAAAGGGCAGGAATGCCTCGGAGCGCATCCGCTCATGCAGCAGATCGACCAGACGCTTAAGACGCGTCGGGATACGGGAGGAATAGAACAGGTCAATGGCACCGGTGGCCATGCCCATATAGTAAGCCATAGCGCGGTCGGCGTGCTGCTCGCCCTCCTCGGACCAGGCACCGGTCAGGATGCTGCGGACAATGCCCACATAGAGCTTTGACCAGTTCCAGGCGGGCATCGCCAGGTTTCTGGCTTTATCCCCGGGGTCTTTCTCGTAGAGTCCGAATGTGCGGTATTCAAGAAGCGGGGCGGAAATGTCCCGGCTGGATATGATCCGGACGTCCTGGGCGGCCAGCGCATCCTCGGGGCTGTGCCCGGGCAGCGTCGACCAGTCGAGGTACACCTTTGCCCGCGGGTTGGTCAGCTGCGCGCCGACGGCAAAGGCATTGATGGAGGCGGGAACACCGTAAATGGGATAATCGGCGATATATCCGATTTTATTGTTGTCCGCCATGGCGCCGGCAATGGCGCCGAGAATAAACTTTGCCTCATAGATGCGCAGGTAATAGGAACGGACATTGTGGTAACTGGCCAGCAGTGAACAGTTGAGAATCCGGGCCTCGGGATGCAGCGCACTTTCATGAATGCAGGCATCCAGGAAAACCGGAGAGGTGGCAAAGATGGTGGTATAGCCATCCTGAATCAGGGATTCAATGACGGATGCGGCTTCCTCCATGGAAACATCTGCCTTTGCCACGGTTTCCAGCTGCGATTCAAACGTATTCTCCGTTGCCTTGCGGGCCAGCTCGTGCCAGTACGTCCAGCCGGAGCGCTCCGGGGAACTGTTGTACAGGAAGGCACACTTGAGTGTACGGGGCGGCCGGTGCAGAACGGACTGGAGGAGGCTGGGCTTTTCCTCGGAAGGCTGGGAAAGAAGGGCGACCGGTTTTCCGGCCTCGGCGACATTATATTCGGAACGGATTTTTGCAATATCCTGAATGATCTGACTCGGGGTGCGCTTCTGGGCTTCCTCATAGGAATAGATTTCAAGATAGAGAAGGAAGGCATCGCTGACCGAGAGACGCCGTTTTCCTTCCGCTTTCAGGTATGCCTGCTGGAAGCGGTAGAAACAGGAGTGGATGTTGCTGATCAGCTCATCCGACCATTTTTCCCCTTCCTTCATATTTACTTCATTCCGAAGACGTGCATAGGCACCCTCATGGGAGAAGAGAATATAATTAATACGGGTATCCTTATAGAAGCTGAGGAATTCATTATAGATGCGGTACCGCTCGGAATCTTCCTTTTCCGGAATGATGCGGGTGACCTCGGCCTCAATCGTGAGGGAATCCAGCTGCCGCATGACACTGACGCGCTTGTTTCCCTCAATGACATAAAAGCGGTTATAGTATTCCAATGCCTTGATGGGCTGGCGCAGACCATCCTCAAGGATACCATCATACAGATCTGCCCATTTCATGGCAAATTCGGATTCCGGTTCCAGAAGCGGGTAAAAGCTGCGGGAAAAGGCAGTGGTTCTGCCGCGGGTCGCCGTTCCCTCAATCAGCTCCATGGGAATCTGACAAAGCCCCAGATTGACCTGCGGACGTTTGTTCAGGTCAGGGACTATGTCTGCCAGAACGGGAAGGTAAGAGTCTTTATCCTGAATGTGAAGCAGGTGCGCCTCACGCGTACCTTTTTTCCATGCTTCAATATAATCGTTAATAGCCAAGAATCGTTTCTCCTTTAGAAATAGTGAACGTGACTGCAAAACACGGTAATGTCCTGCAGAGAATAAGGAAGAGAGGGCCATCCCTCCGTTGGGGCTGTGCCGGATCTTCCATATAAAGAAACGCAGATCGAACACAGGACTGCTGTTTCTGTCAGGATTATAACAAACATAAGGAAGAATTTGAAGGGCAGGAGCGAAAAAGATAAGGGAATTCCAGGCAGAAAAGGCC
>ODAI011533272.1_pt1 | contig 26049 bp, 14 predicted proteins | sample 1539321 | NCBI WGS metagenome assembly ODAI01 (sample SAMN02144231, study PRJEB22623) | gut metagenome | biome: sheep rumen | host: Ovis aries | place: New Zealand
ATCGAGGCCTCCAGCGGCCTTTCCGACGCTGAAATCCAGCGCATGCGTGACGAGGCCAAGGCCAACGAGGCCGCCGACAAGGCAGAGAAGGAGCGCATCGACAAGATCAACAACGCCGACGCCCTCACCTTCCAGGCCGAGAAATTCCTGAAGGAGAACGGCGACAAGGTCCCTGCCGACGTCAAGAGCGAAGTGGAACAGAACTGCAACCTCCTGAAGGAAGCTGTGAAGGCCCAGAACATAGCCGATATCGACCGCTACTCCGAGGCCCTGAACAAAGCCTTCGAGAAGATGTACCAGGCCGGCCAGCAGGCCGGTGGCCCTCAAGGCGGCCCTCAGGGACCGTTCCAGGGTGGTCCTCAGGGTCCGTTCGGCGGCGGCCCTCAGCCCGGCCCTCAGGACCAGGGTCCCGATGAGCAGTAATAACCGCTGTGCCTGCAAAAAGGCTTGAAAGTGACGGCGCCGAAGTCTTCGTTGACCTCGGCGCCGTCATTTTTGTGCGAAAATGCGGGCAGGCTGTTCTGGGAGCCCATCGACAATAAAAAAGCAACCCTTTCATTTTTAACTATTTATATCTATATTTGCGGATGCTATGACGTTGTTCCGCAAGTTGTTGCTGCTGGCGCTTCTCCAGCTGTCGTACAATCAGTCGTCCGCTCAGGGAAGGCTGGTTTCGGTGGTCCGGCAGCAAACCCTTACACTGACCCAGCAGGTGGATTCGGTGATTGCGGAATTCGGCCTTAATATACGGAAACAGGATTTGTCCCGGGCGGTGAGCCTGCTTAAATACGTAGGACGTGACGTCCATTGCGTTGCCTTGAGCTACCGTACGCAGGACCCTTCCGGCAGGGAGGTCCTGGCCTCAGGCCTTTTTTCCTATCCGGAGAAAGGCCCTTTCCGCGGAGCGGTGGAAATGCTGCCATACAGCCGGCAGAAGTCTATGTGCGGGTCGGTCAGGCTCTACAGCCCGGAAGCCATGATTTCCGTCCTGGGCTACGTGGTGCTGGTGCCGGACACCATCGGGTACGGAGCCAGCGGGGATCTGGATATCGCGTATCACCTTTGTGAGAATACCGCCCTGGTGGCCGCCCATTTCAGGGAAGCGGTGCAGGAATATCTTTCCACGGTCCTGGGACGGAAACTTCCCCGGAAAACCACCCTTTTCGGATACTCGCTTGGGGCCTCGGGCGCCCTGGCTCTGGCATATTATTACGCGGAGCATCCGCAATGCGGTGTGAAAGTCCAGGCGCTCTGCCTGGGCGGCGGCGCTTACAATCCTGCCATCGCCCTTGATTATTCAATCAACAGGGGCGAAATGAACTATCTTCTGTACCCCGCCTTTGTCCGCAGCCTGAATACCTGGAATCATGCCGGACTGAACCCGTCCCGCCTGTTTTGCGGGCTTGTCCTGCGGGACTGGGAACGTGTCAGCGACGGCAGCTTGAACGCGCTTCAGATGGTAAAGACATACGGGGCGGACTTGCATGCTTATTTGCACCCGGATTTTTTCAGCGGGGAAGGGAATTCCGATATACGGCGCCTGAAGGAATGTCTGGCAGACATCGCCGTGCCTCCCCCGGGGAAATGCCCATTGCCAAGGGGGACGAAAATCGTCGTGAGACATTCCGTGGCCGACGACATTGTTCCCGTGGCGTGCTCGGACACGCTTGTGAACCGCCTGCGCCGCTTCGGCCTCCTGTATTTCCGGAGCCCTTCGGGAACGCATCATGAGACTGCGGTGCGTTCTTTCCTGGATCTGGCCCTGCTTCTGCTGTAAAGACAGCCGCTGCCCCGGCCGGGAAAAACAGCGGGCCGAAACCACCCTGGACCGATGCTCCGGCCGGCTTTCAAATCTTGCGGAAATTGCCTATCTTTGTACGATATTATACATTTAATTACAAGAAACAAGATGGGAAGAATCATATTGACAGGCGACCGTCCTACCGGCAAACTTCATCTGGGGCACTATGTGGGTTCTCTTCGCAACCGTGTCCTGCTGCAGAACGAGGGTAATTACGACCGTATGTTTGTGTTCATCGCAGACGTACAAGCCCTTACGGACAACGCAGACAACCCGGAGAAAGTGCGCCAGAACATCATAGAGGTGGCCCTGGACTACCTGTCCTGCGGCCTGGACCCGGAAAAAGTCACGCTGTTTATCCAGAGCCAGATTCCCGAACTGCACGAGATGACGCAGTTCTTCTCCAACCTGGTCACGGTGCAGCGCCTGCAGCGCAACCCCACCGTGAAAACGGAAATGGCCCTTCGCGGCTATAACGCCGAAACCGAAGACAACAACGTGCGCGGCCTTCCAGTGGGCTTTTTCACCTATCCTATTTCCCAGGCGGCCGATATCTGCTTCTGCAAGGCCACGACGGTGCCCGTAGGGGAAGACCAGGAGCCCATGATCGAGCAGTGCCGGGAAATCGTCCGTTCCTTCAACGGCACCTACAAGTGCGATGTCCTGGTGGAACCGGAGATCCTGCTGCCTTCCAACCTGGCCTGCCGCCGGCTTCCCGGAACGGACGGAAAGGCCAAGATGTCAAAGTCCCTGGGCAATTGCATCTACCTGAGCGACGATCCTAAAACCATGGAACAGAAGGTGAAAGGCATGTTCACGGACCCCGGACACCTGCGTGTGGAAGACCCTGGCAAAGTGGAGGGCAACACCGTGTTCACCTACCTGGACGCCTTCTGCGAGGCCGACGACTTCGCCCGGTTCTGGCCGGAGTACAACAACCTGGAAGAGCTCAAGGACCACTACCGCCGCGGCGGGCTGGGCGACATGAAATGCAAGAAATTCCTGATCAACGTGCTCAACGACCGGTTGGATCCCATCCGTGCCCGCCGTCACGCTTACGAGCAGGATATCCCTGCCGTTTACGAGATTCTCAGGAAAGGCTCGGAAGCCGCCCGGGAGGTGGCCGCCCAGACCCTTCATGAGATGAAGGACGCCATGAAAATCAATTACTTCGACGATGCAGCCCTCATTGCGGAACAGGCTGTGAAATACAGCGCGAAATGAGTACGAAAAAAAGGAATTTTCCCGTACAGGGGATGGGCTGCGCCGCTTGCGTGGCCCGTGTGGAGAGTGCCCTTAAAAACGCGAAAGGCGTAAGCGGCGCCAGCGTGAGCCTGGCCTCCAACAGCGCGCTGGTGGAATACGACTCGTCCGTGACCACGCCCGGAGAACTCCGGAAGGCGGTGCAGGATGCCGGCTACGACATGCTGGTGGACGGCTCGGACGACGAGGCCGACATAGAAGCCGAAGCAGCCCGGACAGAGGCCTATAACCGGCTTCGGACAGACACCTTCATCGCCCTGGGCCTGGCCGCCCTGGTGATGGTTATCGGCATGGGTTTCAAGGATTTCCCGGGAAAGGGATTCCTGCTATGGGCCATGGCCACGCCGGTTGTCGCCTGGTGCGGCAGGCGCTTTTTCAAGGCCGGCTTCAGCGCAGTCCGCCACGGCGCCGCCAATATGGATACGCTGGTGGCCCTTTCGGTGAGCATTTCCTATCTGTTCAGCGTCTTTAACTTGCTGTTCCCGGGGGTATGGACCTCCCGCGGACTGCAGCCGCATCTGTACTTCGAGTCTTCCACCATGATCGTGGCCTTCATCCTGTTGGGCCGCTTGCTGGAAGAGAGGGCCAAGCACAGCACCACGGCCGCCATCCGCGGCCTTATGGGCTTGCAGGCACAGGCCGTGCCGGTCCGGGTGGGGGAAGTGCTTCCCGTAAAACCCGGAGAACGCATCAGCGTGGACGGCGTGGTTCTGGACGGCGGCTCGTATGTAGACGAGAGCATGCTCACGGGAGAACCTGTGCCCGTGGTGAAGAAGGCCGGTGACAAGGTCTTTGCAGGCACCCTGAACCAGAAGGGGTTCCTGAACGTGAAGGCGGAGAAGGTGGGGCAGGATACCTTCCTTTCCTCCATCATCCGCATGGTACGGGATGCCCAGGGGTCCAAAGCCCCCATCCAGCATCTGGTAGACAAGATCGCCGCCGTTTTTGTCCCGGTGATTATCGGCATATCCGTTTTAACACTACTGGCCTGGATTGTCTTCTCTCCCGAAGACGGCGTCACGCTGGGACTTCTGTCCATGGTGGCCGTCCTGGTGATCGCCTGTCCGTGCTCGCTGGGCCTGGCTACGCCCACGGCCATCATTGCGGGCATCGGCAACGGCGCCTCCCAGGGCATCCTGATCAAAGACGCGGAGAGCCTCCAGAGCGCCCGCCGGATCGGCGCCGTGGTCATGGACAAGACCGGCACGCTTACGGAGGGGAAGCCTTCCGTGGTGGAGTCGGCCTGGGACCCGGCCATCGCCCAGGAGGAAGACCCGCAGCAGGCCGGCCTCCGGGATGTGCTGTATTCGCTGGAGAAGATGTCGGACCATCCGCTGGCAGAGGCCGTGTGCGAGAGCCTCCGCGGCTGCGAACAGCTCCAAGTGACGGATTTCGAGGCCATTCTGGGCAAGGGCATCCACGGCAAGGTGGATGGGAAACATTATTATGTAGGTAATCTGGAACTGCTGAAAGAGGCGCTTTCGGGCGGTATTCCCGCCGAGACCTCGCCGCTGGTGGCCGACAGTATCCATACCTGGATGGACGCGGGTTACACGGTGACCCTGCTGTTCGACCGGAAAAAAGTGTACGCGGTGCTGGCCCTGTCGGACGAGCTTCGCGACAGCGCCGTCCAGGCCGTGCGCGTGCTGCAGGACAGCGGCCTGGAGGTGCACATGCTCACCGGCGACAACGAGGCCGCCGCAGGCAGGATCGCCCGGGAAACGGGCATCGGCCACGTCCATGCCAACGTGCTTCCCCAGGACAAGGCCCGTTATGTGGCTCACCTGCAGGCTGCCGGAAAGAAGGTGGCCATGGTGGGGGATGGAATCAACGACAGTGCCGCCCTGGCCCAGGCCGATTTGGGTATCGCCATGGGCGGGGGCTCGGATATCGCCATGAATACCGCCCAGGTGACCATCGTCTCCGGCGACCTGGGAAAAATCCGCCAGCTGATCCGCCTTTCCCGGCGGACGGTCCGGATTATCCGGGAGAACCTCTTCTGGGCCTTTTTCTACAACCTGGCCGCCGTCCCCATTGCGGCCGGTGTCCTGTATCCCTTCACGGGCTGGCTGCTGAACCCCATGATCGCCGCCGCCTGCATGGCGCTGAGCAGTATTTGCGTGGTGACCAATTCCCTGAGACTCCGTAAGTAAAACCCAATGATATGAAACGACTCCTAACTGTACTTGCACTTGCTGCCGCAGCGGCGGCCGGTGCCGCGGCGCAGAATGCCGCTCAGGAGGCGCGCCTCCTCCGTTTCCCGGCGACTAATGGCAAGGAAATCGCCTTCTCCTATGCCGGAGACCTCTGGACCGTGCCGGTCGAGGGCGGCCAGGCCCGCAGGCTCACTTCACACATCGGCTACGAGATGTTTGCCCGTTACTCCCCGGACGGGAAAACCATCGCTTTCACGGCCGAATACGACGGTAACCGCGAAGTGTACAGCATGCCCGCAGAGGGCGGCGAACCCGTCCGCCTCACGTACACGTCCACCAACTCCCGCGACGACCTCGGAGACCGCATGGGCCCCAACAACATGGTGCTCGCCTGGAGCCCGGACGGCAGGAAAATCCTTTACCGTAACCGGATCGGCGACGGTTTCTCCGGCAAGCTCTGGACCGTTTCCCCGGACGGCGGCATGCCGGAAGAGATTCCGCTTCCCGAAGGCGGCTTCAGCTCCTGGAGCCCGGACGGGAAAAAGCTGGCCTACAACCGCGTCATGCGTGAGTTCCGCACCTGGAAGTATTACCGGGGCGGCATGGCCGACGATATCTGGATCTGGGACCCGAAAGCCGGCAAGGTGGAGAATGTCACCTCGAACGTGGCGCAGGACATCTTCCCGATGTGGATCGGCGACGAGATTTTCTTCGCGTCGGACCGGGACATGATCATGAACCTGTTCTCCTATAACACCAAGACCAAGGAGACGGTCAAGGTGACCTCCTTCGACCAGTACGACGTGAAATTCCCCAGCACCGACGGCCGGACCATCGTCTTTGAAAACGGCGGCTATATCTACCGGTTCAATCCGGCAGACCGCTCCTGTGTCCAGGTACCTGTGCGCCTGTCTTCGGATGTGGTGTATTCCCGCACCGAGCGCCGCAACGTCGGCAACAGGCCGTCGGCCTACTCCCTGTCCCCGGATGGAAACCGGGCCGTTCTCAGCGCCCGCGGAGAAATCTTCGACGTGCCGGTTGGGAAGGGCGTGACCCGGAACCTGAGCCGCAGCGCCGGATCCAACGACCGCGGCGCCGTCTGGAGCCCGGACGGCAAGTGGATCGCCTGGATCGGCGACGGAACCTTGGAAACCGAGATCTATCTCTACGATGTGGAAAAGGGCGGAGCCCCTGCCCAGCTTACCCAGAATACAGATACGTACATCCGCTCCCTGCAGTGGAGCCCGGACAGCCGGCACATCCTTTACGGAGACCGCAAGAACCGGCTGGTGGAGCTGGAAGTCCCTTCCGGCAGCCGCCGCGTGGTGATGACCTGTCCCGAGGCGGAGCTCCGGGGCGTCTCCTATTCTCCGGACAGCAAGTGGATTACCTATACCCGCCCGGCCAAGAACGAGATGGGCGTGGTGTATGTCTTTAACCTGGTCTCCGGCAAGGAATATCCCGTTACGGAGCGCTGGTACAATTCCGCCTCCCCCGTGTTCAGCAGTGACGGGAAGTACCTGATCTTCCGCTCGGACCGGGACATGAACCCGCAGTACAGCAATATCGAGTGGAACTTTACCATGGGCAACATGGGCGGCGTATATATGGCTATGCTGGCCGCCGATACGCCTTCCCCGCTCATCGCGAAAGACCCTGAGGTGAAAGCCGCCGAAGACCCGGCCCAGAAGAAAGAGGCCGCTCCCAAGAAGGAAGAGGCCAAGGCCGATGTGAAAATCGACCCCGACGGCATCCTGGACCGTATCGTGAAACTTCCGGTGTCCGGGAGCGCCTACGGATTCTACAGTGACGGAAAGAAACTCTGGTACGGCGGCGGCCGTGGTACGCGTGTGTTCGATTTTGCCAGCGGCAAGGATGAGGAATGCACCGACGGCCGGATGAGCTACCGTCCCGGCGACAAGAAAGCCCTTCTGATGAAGGGAGGTAAGCTCCAGGCCGTGGCCGTCGGAGCGAAAATGGGTCAGGGCGAAGAGGTGACCACGTCCGACATGGTGGCGCTGATCGACTATCCCCAGGAATGGGCCCAGATCTTCGACGAGGTATGGCGTGCCTTCCGCGACGGTTATTACCTGGAGAACATGCACGGACGTGACTGGAAGGCCATCAAGGAGAAATATGCCGTGCTGCTGCCCTATGTGCGTACCCGGCTGGACCTGAACTACGTGATCGGCGAGATGATCTCCGAGCTGGCCAGCGGCCATGCCTACGTGAGCCCCGGTGAGTATCCCAAGGCGGAGCGCATCCCGATGGGCCTGCTGGGCGCGGAACTCTCCCGCGACCGTTCCGGCTACTTCAAGATTGACCGGATCCTGCAGGGCGCAACCTATCGCGAAGAGCTTCGTTCCCCGCTTCAGGAGCCCGGTCTGGGCGTAAAGGCCGGCCAGTATATCACGGCCATCGACGGCGTTTCCACCAAGACGGTTCCCAATATCTATCAGCTGCTTGTGGGCAAGGCCGGCGTCCTTACGGAACTCACTGTTTCCGACAAGGCCGCCGAGGGCGGCAGGAAGGTGGTTGTAAAACCCATTGCCGACGAGTATCCGCTCTACCACTTCGAATGGGTACAGCGCAATATCAAGACCGTGGAGGAAAAGTCCGGCGGCAAGGTGGGCTACATCTACATCCCCGACATGGGGCCGGAGGGCCTGAGCGAGTTCGCCCGCTACTATTACCCGCAGCTGGACAAGGAGGCCCTGATCATCGACGACCGTGCCAACGGCGGCGGAAACATCTCCCCGATGGTGATCGAGCGGCTCCAGCGTGAGGCCTACCGCCTGACGATGCGCCGTGGCTCCAGCCTTATCGGCACGGTGCCCGAGGGAACGCACACCGGTCCCAAGGTGCTCCTGATCGACAAGTATTCGGCCTCTGACGGAGACTTGTTCCCCTGGAGCTTCAAGGCCAACAAGCTGGGAACGGTGATCGGCACCCGGACTTGGGGCGGCATCGTGGGTATCAGCGGTCCGCTGCCCTATATGGACGGGACAGACGTCCGCGTTCCTTTCTTCACCAACTACGACCGGGAAAGCGGCCAGTGGATCGTGGAGAATCACGGCGTGGATCCGGATATCCTCATCGACAACGACCCGGTGAAGGAATATGCCGGCACCGACGAGCAGCTGCTGAAGGCCATCGAGGTGGCCCTGGAGCAGATCAAAGACCGCAAGCCGCTGCCGGGCGTCCCCGCTCCCAGAACCTTCAAGGACCTGGGCCTGCCGGAGATTGACTAAGCGATTGTTTGTCCCGATGTTCAATTGTTTTACAAAACATCGGGACTTCTTTTTTTTCTATCCGGAATATGCTAACTTCGACGTGAAGTTGATCGCGGATCAAACCATTAAACTAAATTAATATCCATGAAACGATTCTTTACCCTTGTGGCCGCTTCCCTGGCCATCACCGCCTCCCTGCAGGCGCAGGAACTGGCGAACTTCTCCTTCGGCAGAGGCGCCCGCCCCGTCATCTCCCCGGAAATCCAGAACGACAGCGTCACCTTCCGTCTCAAGGCCGACTACGCCACCGTCGTGAAGCTCAGCGGCTCCTGGATGCCCAATCCCTATGGCGGCACCATCGACATGGTCCGCGGCGAGAACAATGTCTGGGAAGTGAAGATTCCGCTCCCCGAGCCCGAAATCTACACCTACAACTTCGTGGTGGACGGCGTGGCCGTGAACGACCCGCAGAACGTGCTCGTCCAGCGTGACGGCACCCGCTACCTGCCCATGCTCATGGTCCCCGGTGCCCGCACCGAGAACTACGGCGAGGCTACCAAGCACGGCACCGTAAGCCATCCCTGGTACGACAGCAAAGTCCTGGGCTTTGCCCGCCGTCTTACGGTTTATACCCCTTACGGCTACGAGGCCAACCCCAAGAAGAAGTACCCTGTGCTGTATCTGCTGCACGGCGCCGGCGGCGATGAAGAGGCCTGGACCTCCATGGGCCGCGCCGCCCAGATCCTGGACAACCTGATCGAGAAGGGCCTGGCAGAGCCGATGATCGTGGTCATGCCAAACGGCAATGCCAACCAGCAGGCCGCCCGCACCCTGAATATCCCCGAGAAGCCCATGCAGTGGGACCGCAACGCCATGCAGAACATGAGCGAGCGTGAGCGCAACAGCTATGTGGTGAGCCTGTGCGAGGAAATCGTTCCTTTCATCGAGAAGAACTTCCGCGCCATCGCCAAGCCCGAAGCCCGCGCTATCGCCGGCCTTTCCATGGGTGGCGGTCACACCATCACCGCTTCCAACATGTATCCGGCCATGTTCGACTACATCTGCCCGCTTTCCGCAGCCGGCAGCGCCACCCCCGAGCAGGTTGCCACTCTCAAGAAAGCCGGCGTGAAGCTCTACTTCCTGGCTTGCGGCAACACCGACTTCCTGTTCCAGGGTTCCCAGACGCTGGACAAGACCCTCACCGAGCAGGGCCTGAAGCACGAGTTCTTCGTCTCCGAAGGCGGTCACACCTGGGCCAACTGGCGCCTGTACCTGAACACCTTCGCTCCCAAGCTGTTCAAATAGTTGGACAAGCTTCCAGAATTACAATCCGGCGCACCGTTTCCGTGCACCGGATTTTTATTATCTTTGTATGTGAATCGTGCTAAGACTACAACCAAACACAAAACCAATCGATATGAAAAAGTTAATGCTTTCGCTGTCGGCCATCCTCCTGTCGGCGGCGGCTTTCGCCCAGCAGGCGCTGGGCCCGGGAACCGGCCTGGTTTCCCCGGAGATCCATCCCGACAATACGGTGACCTTCCGCATCTTCGCCCCCAAGGCGGTCAAGGTGCAGCTCTCCGGCGACTTCCTGCCCACTACGCCCACGGAGGTGGAAATGGGCGGCCAGAAACTGGTCTATAACGCTCCCGGCCAGGTAGAAATGCAGGAAGGCCGTGACGGTGTGTGGACTTATACATCGGCCCCGCTGGAAGGGGAACTGTATTCATATACCATCACGGTGGACGGCCAGAAGGTGATGGACCCTTCCAACATCTACCAGAACCGCGACGTGGCCACCTGGACCAATATCTTCGTGATGAGCGCCGCCCAGGGGGACAAGGGCTGGTATTACCAGGTGCACGATGTCCCGCACGGCAGCGTCTCACATGTCTGGTACGACAGCCCCACCCTGGGCATGCAGCGTCGGCTCACCGTTTATACGCCGGCCGGCTATGAAAGTTCCAAGGACAAGTATCCGGTGTTCTACCTGCTGCACGGCTCCGGCGGCGACGAGGATGCCTGGAGCGACCTGGGACGTACGGCCCAGATCCTGGACAACCTCATCGCAGAGGGGAAGGCCAAGCCGATGATCGTGGTCATGCCCAACGGCGTGTACTTCAACCAAGCCGCCCCGGGCGCTGCCGTGAACATGTTCCAGCCCACCATGGCCAACAGCCGTTCCCAGTCCACCATCGAGGTGGAGAACAGTTTCCCGGACATCATGCGCTTCGTGGAAAAGACCTACCGCGTTGCCAAGGGCTATGCGAATACGGCCGTGGCCGGCCTGTCCATGGGGGGCCGCCAGTCGGGGATGCTGTCCCTCCACTATCCCAAGACCTTCGGCTATGTGGGCCTTTTCTCGGGCGTGGCCGTTCCGGACCAGGACAATGCCGATGCCTTCAAGGCTGTATTTGCCGCGCATCCCAAGCTTTACTGGATTGGCTGCGGAAAGGAAGACGGCGTGATGGCGAACTCCCGCAAGCTCAAGGAATTCTGCGACAAGATGGGCTATCCTGTCACGTTGTACGAGAGCGACGGCGGCCACATCTGGCGCAACTGGCGTGTGTACCTGACGCTCTTCGCCCAGCAGCTGTTCAAATAGTGATAGCCTTCACCCTCTACCGGAAGAGGGTAGGGGCGAGGGTCTGGAGATCGGCCCGCCAGGTGGTCCAGCTGTGGCCGGCCTGGGCATTTTCCATGTAGTCGTACTTCAGTCCGTCTTTGTCCAGCTGCTGCAGGGTGTTCTTGCAGTTGTTGTAGGCGATGTCCGTGGGACCGCCCTGGGTGAACACCATCTTCTTGAAATTCCGGTTCATTTTGGCCACGTTCTCCTTCACTTTGAGGCGGGCGCTCTCGGCGGCGGGGTCCTGTCCGGGCTGGAACGAGGAACTCAGCACCCATACGTAGGCAAAGTCGTCGGGGTGGGAGAAAGCCACCTCCATGGTTTCCATGCCGCCCATCGACAGACCGGCTACCGCGCGGTGGTCTTTGTCGGCGATGACGTTATAATTGGCTTCGATGAAGGGGATGATGGAGGAGTACATATCCTCGGCGAACGGAGGGACTTCGTTCTGGACGGGGATGGTGCCGTTGGGCATGACCACGATCATGGGGACCATCTTCCCTTCTGCCAGGAGGTTGTCCAGGATCCAGCCTGCAGCGCCCACGCCCGGCCAGGAGGCGTCGTTGTCGCCGCCGCCGTGGATCAGGTACAGGACGGGCAGCTTCCGGGCCGATTTCTCGTATCCAGCCGGCGTCCAAACATGCAGCCTGCGCATCTGCTTCAGGTTTTTGGAGTAGTAATAGCGCTGGGCCACAGCGCCGTGGGGAACGTCTTTGACATAGCCTTCACCTTTGGTCAGGAGAGAAGACTGCTCGGCCGACAGGGGAGCCTTGGGATCCTGTACGCGCACGCCGTCCACGACGAAGTTATAGCGGAAGACGCCGTTGTCCAGGCCTTCGCAGACTCCTTTCCACACGCCGTTGCCGGCCTTGGTGAAGGTTATGGGTTTTCCCCAGGGAAGGTCTCCGGACACGGAAACCGAAGAGGCCTCGGGGGCGTAGATCTGGAACAGGACATCTCCGCTAGGCAGTACGCGGGTGCTCTGGAGGGTGTCGTTGGGGGTGGGCTGGCGCATCCAGCCCTGGGCCTGTGCGGCCACGGTGCAGCCAAGCAGGACTGCGACAAGGACAGTAATCTTTTTCATATCAGTCTGGTTTTTGTGCAAAGTTACGCACAAGTATGCAAAAACAGTAGTATTATTGTTCATTCTTTTGTCGGAATCGTCAGCACATATCCGGAAAAGGAATATAATTCATTATCTTTGTTTGGAATAACTGACATTAACTCAAATCCAATAGCCATGTACAAAAAACTGATTTATCTTGCTGGGGCCGCCCTTGTCATGGCGGCCTGCTCCGGCCCTCAGTCGGCTCAAGACAAACTCACAGTAAACGACAAGAAGATCGATGCCGTGATTGCGCAGATGACCCTGGAAGAAAAGGTGAACATGCTGCACAGCAAAACCAACATGTCCTCTGCCGGCGTAGAGCGCCTGGGCATTGCCGACATGCACTATGCCGACGGTCCCTTCGGCATCCGGGAAGAAGGGGTTCCCAACGGCTTCCAGAGCGCCGGCTGGAAACTGGACTCCGCCACCTATTTCCCTACGGGCAGCGCCCTTGCGGCCACCTGGTCCGAGGAACTGGCGTACAAATACGGTACCGGAATGGGTAAGGAAGCCCGCCTGCGTGGTAAGGATGTGATCCTGGGCCCCGCCGTGAACATCCAGCGGCTCCCTGTCGGCGGCCGTACCTATGAGTACCTGAGCGAGGATCCCATCCTGAGCGCTGCCCTGGCGCTGGGTTACACCAAGGGTGTACAGGATCAGGGAACGGCCGTGTGTATCAAGCATTTCGCCGTGAACAACCAGGAGACCAACCGCGGCAGCGTAGATGCCCAGGTGGACGAGCGCACCCTTCGTGAGATCTATCTCAAGCCCTTCGAGCGCGCCATCGTGGAAGGCGGCGCCATGAGCGTGATGCCCGCCTACAACAAGGTAAACGGCGATTACTGCTCCGAGAACGAGCACCTGCTGAACGAGATCCTTCGCGGCGAATGGGGCTTCAAGGGATTCACGGTCAGTGACTGGGGCGGTACGCACAGCACCATGGGCGCCATGCTGCACGGCCTGAATGTCCAGATGACCGGCAGCAACTATCTGGGTCAGCCCGTCATCGATTCCATCGCCACGGGTGCGCTCACGGAAGACCTGGTAGATGAGAAAGTCCGCCAGATCCTGCGCGTACGCTACGCCATCGAGGCCATCCCGGACGACGTGGCCAATACACAGATGACCTCCCAGCCCGAGTGCCAGGACATCGCCCTGCAGGTAGCAGAAAAGTCCATCGTCCTGCTCAAGAACCAGGCCGGTATCCTGCCGCTCTCCAAGGAAGTGAAAAAGATTGCCGTCATCGGCCAGAATGCCGTCCTCAAGACCCAGAGTGGCGGTATGGGCGCCGGTGTGAAGGCTCTCTATGAAGTAACTCCGCTGGAAGGAATCCAGAAGCGTGCCGGGGACCAGGTAGAGGTGCTGTACGCTCCCGGCTACAAGAATTTCCCGGGCCGACGCTGGGGACCCGCCCCGGCTGTTCCCAACCCGCTGGAGGCCCAGGCCATCGATGAACCGGCCGACCCTGCACTCCTGGCCCAGGCCGTGGAGCTTGCCAAGGCTGCCGATGTGGTTATCTTCTTCGGCGGAACCAACAAGAGCATCGAGACCGAAGGCAGCGACCGCAGCAATATCGACCTGCCTGCCGGACAGAACGAGGTGGTGAAGGCTCTCTACGAGGCCAACCCCAACCTGGTGACCGTGCTTATCTCCGGCGGCCCTACAGACCTGCGTCAGCTGGAGCCGGTTTCCCCGGCCATCGTCCAGGGTTGGTGGAACGGTACGGAAGGCGGCACGGCGCTGGCCAAGGTCCTCTTTGGCGACATCGCCCCGTCCGGCAAGCTTCCGTTCACCTTCCCCGCCAAACTGGAAGATTCCCCTGCTTTCGCCCTTGGCAACTTCCCCGACAAGACCCAGGGTGGAGACCTCTTCTCGCTGATGTACCGCCAGGACGTCCTCAAGATGACCCCGGCCGAGCGCCAGGCTTTCATGGACTCCCTGCCCAAGCCCGTTTCCAAATACACGGAAGGCTCCCTGGTGGGCTACCGCTGGTTTGACACCAAAAACGTGAAGCCGATGTACGCCTTCGGCCATGGCCTCTCCTATGTCGATTTCGAATACGGCGTCCTTAACGCCTCCGCTGGCAAGAAGGCCGTCAAGGTTTCCTTCGACCTCACCAACAAGGGCCAGATGGATGCCGACGAGGTGGTCCAGCTCTATGTGCACAGGGTGGATGCCCAGGTGGAATGGCCTTCCAAGGAACTGAAAGCCTTCCAGCGTGTGAGCCTCAAGGCCGGTGAAACCAAGACCGTGACCCTGGAGATTCCCCTGGATGACCTCCGCTACTGGAATGTGGAGAAAAACGCCTGGGATCTGGAACACGGCCAGCTGCAGCTCCTGCTGGGGTCCGCATCAGACGATATTCGCCAGAAAGCCGGTGTTACTATCTAATCCCCTTGGCAATGAAACATTTGATCAACTATATCACGTTGGCCTGTATCCTTGTGATGCAGGCCTGCGCTTCTTCTGGCCCTGCCCAGGTAGCGGAGGTGACTGCGCTGCTGTCCGTCGGTGATTCCGGCATGCTTGTCGACGGCTTTGAAATCACCGTAACCAACCCTTCTGCTTTGCGGGGTCTTAAGGCTGCCGATTTCGACCTGATAAACAATGTCCCCCAGGGGTTTGTCGATCCCTCTACCGGACAGGCTCCCGCCGATTACACCGACGATGGGATCTCCATTGTCCGGAAGAAGAATGTGCTCACCATCTCCTGCAAGCCTTTTTCATGGGAAGGTAAGCTGGGAGAAGGTTTCCGCCGCATTCCGTGGGAACTCCGCTGTGCTGCGGATACCTGCCTGAGTGTTACCCCGGACAAGGTGACCGGGCGCAAGACCGCGGTGCTGGACGACTGTATCACAGGAAGTTTCACCTATGCCGGCCTCACCCGGGAATATATGCTCCATCTTCCCAAGGACAAGGATGGAAAGGTGATTCCGAACGTACCGCTGTTTGTATGGCAGATCGGCGGGGGAGAGTACGACAAGGACCTGATGACGGTGGCGACGGCCAACCGCTGCCTGGTTTCCCTTCCTGAGGAAGGTGTGCCTTGCGCCACCCTGGTGTTTGCCATCGCCAATCCCAATTATCACTACAGCGCCTCCCTGCATCCCGACAGAATTGAGCTGATCGACCGGAACAATGCACTTCAGATGGCTTTTATCGACCAGTTGATTGCGGAAGGGAAGGTGGACGGTTCCAGGCTTTTCTGCGCCGGCGCCTCCAGCGGCGGCGGCTGCACCATCCGTTTCATGATGCAGTTCCCGGACCGGTTCAAGGCGGCCATCCCTTGCTGTTCCATGGATCCCGTGGTGCCGATCCACCAGGTGGAGGAAAAGTATGAAGGACAGTATGCCGATGACATCGAAAAGGCTTGGAAGAGCCCCGTAGTCTATAAATGGAACGGCTCGGACATGGTTTTGTCGGAGATGGACGTCGATTCTTTCGTGAAACTGCCGATGTTCTTTGTACACGCCCAGTCTGACAGGACCTGCAAGGTGGCCAGTTCTTACGCCTACAAGGAGGCCCGCAGCCGCCTGGGTGCGAAGGACGACCTTCTCCGTATCTATTCCGATGAAGAAATGCTCTCTTACGGCCTTCCCGTATGGATTGCCCACTTCTCCTGGGTCCCTCTGCTGGATGATTATTCGGAGGGCTCTCCCATGGACTGGATGGTGAAAATGATGTAGGTTTTTCAGGAATAATAATAAAAAGGAAGGCCCGCGGTCTCTGAGGACTGCGGGCCTATTTCGTCTTTGTCCGGGAACTGTATTATTTGAACAGCAGGCGGGCGAAGGTGTTCAGGTACAGGCGCCAGTTGGCCCAGGTGTGGCCGCCGTCAGAGGCGAACAGCGTGTGCTCCATGCCGTTGCGGGTAAGGGCCTTGTCCAGGACCTCCGTTCCGGCCCAGGTGAAGTCGGACGTGCCGCATCCCACCCAGTAAAGCTTGTAGCCGGCCTTCTTGATGCCTTGCAGGTCTGCGTCCAGGTGGTCGCTTTCCCGGATGCCGCAGCTCAGGGGGCAGATATAGTCAAATACGCCCGGATACAGGATGGTGGCCGACGTGGTGTGGCCGCCGCCCATGGAAAGGCCGGCGATGGCGCGGCCGGAAGACTTGGCGATGGTGCGGTACTCCTTGTCGATAAACGGGACAATCTCCTTGACCAGGGAGTTGACATAGGCGTTGGCCCATTTAGGGTCGTTGCGGTCGATGTCGATGGTCTCCAGGCCCAGGATGTTGGCTGCACGCTGGTTGGGGTTGCCGTTGGGCATGACCACGATCATCGGCTTGGCCAGGCCTTTCTCGATGAGGTTGTCCAGGATCTGGGCGGCGCGGCCCATGGAGGTCCAGGCTTCCTCGTCACCGCCGCCGCCGTGCAGCAGATACAGGACCGGATATTTGGCCTTGGGATTCTTCTCGTAGCCGTAAGGGGTGTAAACCGTCATGCGGCGGGAGATGCCCAGGGAGGGGCTGTCATACCAGCGGTAGGTCACGGAGCCGTGGTTTTTGGCCTCGTAGTAATTCTCCGAGCGTTCTCCGGGAACAAAGAGCATGTTCAGGTAGCGGGTACCGTCACGCTGCACCTTGTCGTTGAGCGGGTCGTTCACCGAGACGCCGTCCACGATGAAGTTATAGGTATAGATCTCCGGATCCGGGGCGTCGATGGCCACTTCCCATACGCCGCCTTCTCCCTTCTGCATGTCGATGCTGTCCGAGAAGGGGTTGGCCATCCAGTTGCCGGAGAGCTGCACGCGGGTGGCATAATTGGCGTTCAGGCGGAAAATCACTTTCCCGTCTTTGAGTTCGGGGGATACGATCTGCGGTCCGCGGCCACCCATGGCGAAATTGGTGAGCTCTTGACCGGAGGCCATGCCCAGCGCCATCAGCGCCAGCACGGCAGTGGTAAAGATTCGTTTCATGATAGTTTTGGTTTGTGGTTTTGTGCTTGAAAGTTAATTATTTTTGGGGAAAAAGACAAAAAAACGGAACCGGAAATAACCGGTCCCGTTCGAATAATAGCAGGGCGTTTAGTCCCAGACCACTTCTTCAATCTTGCTGTAATCGGCAGAGATCTTGTAAGTCTTGGAGAAGTTGTAGTAGCTGTTTCCGTTGTAGCCGTTGCCGCCGGCCTGGGCGGCGATACGGACGTAGCGGTCCTGCTCATACTGGAACATGGTGGCGTTCTTCTCGTCCTGGGTGTCGATCTCCAGGGTGATGGTCTCGCCGGGCTGTGCGGCCGGAAAGACCATGGTGCCCCAGGCAAAGCCGGACTTCTTGGCAGCGTCGCCCTTGGCCAGGTTAAAGTAGTTGCAGCCTACGAAGCGCTGGGTGTTGCCGCACAGGGCCACATTGATAATGGAATTGGCCCGCTCAGGGTCTCCCAGTTCCACGGCGAAGGTGGCGCGGATCTTCTTGCTGGCGGCATCGTAGCTGATTTTCTCGTTCACGATGCGGCAGAAGGGCACGACGGTGAAGTCCACGGTATTCGCACCTTTGTTCAGGGTGAAGTCCACCCGCTCGGGATCGTAGCAGGGCATGTTCTTCATGGACACCACGTAGTCGGCGGCGAACACCAGGTTGTTGGTGTATTTGCCGTCAAAACGGACCATCCAGTTCTGGTCTTCTTCGGCGGGAGTGCCGTCGTTCTTCTTCCAGCCCTGTTCCACCACGACCATGGTTCCAATCGTCGTGGTTTTCATCGACCAGGTGCTCCAGTCCCATACGGAGGAGACGGAAGATTCAATTCCCACCAGTTCGCCGGTCTTGGCATCTTTGATGCTTCCGGTGACCTGGGCGTTGGGGCCGTCATAATTGTCCAGCTGGAACATGTCGCAGGAAGCTACGGCGAGCACGGACAGTGCGGCGGCGAAAATATGGATAAACTTTTTCATTTCGGGTCTTTATTTGTTGTTGGGGTCGATACGGTTCTTCACGTAGTTCGGGATCTGGACGTAATAGCTTTCGGCCAGGAAACGGAAAGTACCGTTGTAGTGCATCCTTTCCGTAGCGCTGTAAGGCAGGGAACGGAGGAAGATCCACTTGGCCTCGGAGCCGGAGAGATCAACCATGGGGATCAGGGTGAGCTTCTTGCCCAGGGTGCCTTCCTCGAAGGTGGTGTTGTTGGGATCGTAGAAGGCGCGGCGGCGGAACAGCACGTCGGACCACTTGTTCTCGAAGGGGAATTCCACCTTCCACTCGTGGATCACGTTTTCGATGGTCAGGTCCACATCGTCCTTGAAACCGGCGCGGTGGCGCACATCGTTCAGGCACTTCTTGGCCAGGGCGGCGTCACCCTTGCCGCTTTCCACCACGGCTTCGGCATAGGTGAGCAGGAGCTCGGAGTAGCGGTAGTTGTACCAAGGGGTCTGGGGGTTGGGGTTGTTGCTGCCCTCGTCCAGGCCTTTGCGGAGCTGGAAGCAGTAGAAAGAGCGGTTGGAGTCGTTCACATCCTTGTCCAGTTTGTAGAAGAAGGAGTTGTTGTCGCCGACACCGCCGTAAGGATAGTACACGGTGCCGTTCTTCTCCACGCCGTTGTTGTTGCCGGGATAGACCGATACGGAACCGTCGGGCATCACCATGCCGCCCTCTTCATTGATGACGGTGCCGCGGAAAGTGGTACCGGGATACACCACCCAGGCCTGGAAGCGGGCGTCCTTCAGCAGGAAGGGTTCGCTTACGGAGTTGTAGTGCTTGTAGGAGGCCACTTTGTCGGCGGTGAACTGGGTCTGCGGATCGGTGAAGAAGTTGTCCTCATTGCCGCTCACCAGGGTCTGGATCTTACCGTCCTTGCGGGTACGGGCGTTGGCGTCGGAATAGTAGTCGTACTCGTCGGCCAGGTTCAGGGTAACCGAATAGGTGCCCTGGAGGTAGCCGGTGACCACCTGGTTCGGGGCCCAACCCTGGTTTCCGTTTCCGGTGCTGGCGCTGCCGTTCTTGTAGGAGCGGCCGAAGATGCCTTCCCGGGTATTGTAGTTCTGGAAGAGGTCGATCAGGTTGGACACGGCGGCGTCGATATTGGCCGGGTTCTGTCCCACGAGCTCGTACTTTCCGGATTTGATGACGGTCTCGGCTGCCTCGATGGCCTGCTGATAGTAGGCGTCGGCATAGGAGGCTTCCATGTAGGTGAGCTTCTTCTGGACGGCGTTGTAGCTGCTGTTGATGGGGGCGCGGTTCCAGTATTTGCTCTCGGAAGCGGCCCACAGGGCGACGCGGGCCTTCATGGCCAGGGCCGTGTACTTGTTGGCGCGCATGGGCTGGGTCTGGGACTCGGGCATCAGGTCGGCGGCCTTCTGGAACTCGGCGATCACCCAGTCCCAGGATTCCTTCTCCGTGGAGCGGGGGATGTAGATCGCCTCGCTGTCCAGGGGCTCGTTGTCCAGGGCCCTTTCCAGGATGGGGATGCCACCGTAGCGGCGGACACTGGCGAAATAGTAGCAGCCCAGCAGGAAGTATCCTTCGCCGCGGTAGGCGTTGGCGGTAACCTCGTCCAGGGTACCGGCCTCATAGGCATTGTCCACGGCTTCGATGAATTTGTTCACGGAACGCACGTTTCCGTAGTTCCAGAAGCTGCTGGTGGAGCTGTCGTAGCTGGGCGTGGAACGGCTGCCGTTGGCAAACATCTGGTTCTGGTCGGCAGAGGACATGCTCATGTCCGGAAGGGCGGAGTAAAGGTTGGCCAGCAGGCCCAGCAGACCGGATTCCGAGGAAAGCAGGTCTTCGGCTGCAATCTTGGTCAGGTCTCCCTCCATGTCGTCGAAGAACTTGTCGCAGGAGAGCAGGCTCAGGGAGAGTCCGGCGAAGAGGATATATTTGAATATCTTTTTCATTGCTATGCGGAATTAGAAGTTGAGGTTGAAGCCGAAGTTATAGGTCCGGTTGATGGGGAAGTCACCGCCCTGACGGCCGCCGTCGGAGGCTTCCGGGTCTACATATTTCAGGAGCGGATTGCAGAAGGTGAGCAGGTTGCCGCCATTGAAGAATACGCGGGCGCTCTTGATGCCCACCTTCTTGAGGAACTTGGGCGACACGCGGTAGCCCAGTTCAATGGTCTTCAGACGCACGTAGGCTGCATTCACGTAGTTGTACGGCTGGTTGTTGGTGTAGGTGGCGTTGTGGCTGGCGCCGGACTGGTTCACGCGGACCATGGCGGGCCAGTAGCCCTCTACCCACTGGGTGTTGGGATCCCAGGGATCGTCTCCGTAGTTGGCTACGTGGTAGGAATCCGTGTACTGGGACGGCATGTAATAGAGGTAACCGGCTCCGGCGAAACCGCTCAGGGAAACGCTCTTGTACTTGAGGGCGGCGCCGCTGAAGATGAGGTTGAAGTCGAAGTTCTTGTAGCTGCCGCTGAAGGTGAGGCCGAACTGGAGGGCGGGCATGCTGCTGCCCCAGGTGTAGAACACGTCGTCGCCGTCGATATAGCCGTTTCCGTTGCGGTCGATCAGCTGGTACATGCCGGGCACGATGGCGCGGTTGCCTTCGCCGCTGCCGTTGGTGTCATAGAGGACCTGGCTGTCGGCAGCCTCTGCAAGGTTGTGGAAGCGGTCGCCGGTCCACAGGTAGGTGGAGCCGCCCATGTAGCCGTTCCAACGGTTGAGGTTGCTGCTCTTCCAATAGTTCATGGAAGAGGTGTACTCACGGGTGTTCTCGGATTCGATGTAGGTGTTGCGGGAGCGGGTGAAGGAAACCTGGCCCTGTACGCGGTAAGAGAAGTTGCCGATGCTGTTGCGGTGGTACATGGACAGTTCCAGACCCTGGTTCTCGCTGCGGTTCAGGTTCTCGGCCGGGAGCGAGATGGCGTAGAAGTCCGGGACGGTGACGCTGCGGGTGGCGGCAGTACCGATCATCTCGCGCTTGAACCAGTCGAAGCTACCGCCGAACTTGCCCTGCCACAGTTCCCAGTCCACGCCGAAGTCCATCATCCGGACGGTAGCCCAGGTGAGGATGGTGTTGGCCACGGAGTTGTTGTTGAAACCGGTGGTGGAGGCACCCTCGTTGAACACCCAGGAGCCGCTGCGGCTGTAACCGTTGATATAGGCATAGGGAGAACCCTGGACGGAACCGGTGCGGCCGTCGGACCAGCGCAGCTTGAGGTTGTTCACCATGGGAAGGATATCCTTGAAGAACTTCTCTTCGGAGATACGCCAACCCAGGGAGTAGGACGGGAACAGGCCCCAGCGTTTTCCTCTCTGGAACTGGTAGTTACCGTCGTAGCGGGCCATGAGTTCCACGATGTATTTGCCCTCGTAGTTGTAATTGAGACGGCCGATGTAACCGGCGGTGCGGATGTTGGAGCGGCTTCCTTCGTTCTGGGCGGTAGTGGCATCGCCCTGGTCCAGGATGTCGTGCGTGTAGATGAACTCGTCCAGGGACGGGCCGTAGCGGCGGGAGCCCATGAGCTTGGAGTTCTTGATGTCCGTGAGCTCGGCGCCCAGCATGGCGGAGACGTTATGCTTGCCGAACTGGCGGTCGTACATCACCTGGGCGCGGCCGTACAGGCGGGCGTTGTCGTTCACGAGCTCCACATATTCGGTCTCGTTGCGCACCTGCATGGACTTGTCGGTCATGTCGGTCTCGTAGTCGTAGAGCTGGAAGTTCTTCACCAGGGTGCGCTGCTTGTTGTTGGAGTAGTCGTAGGCTCCGTTCAGGGAGAAGCGCAGACCTTTCAGGAAAGGAGCGTTGTAGGTGAGGTCCAGCGTGTTGTTGAAGTTCTTGGCGTCGCTGTTGGTGTAACCGGAAGTCTCGGAATCCAGCAGGGCGGCCGGGTTCATGTTCTCGTTCACGCGGGAATAGTGCAGGGGATTGTCCTTGGTGTGCACGCCCACCCAGGGCTCGGAAGCCAGGATATAATAGAAGATGTTCCATTCCTGGTCGTAGGAACCCATGCCGCGGTTGTTGGTCTGGCGGATGGCGGAGGTATAACGCATCGTGAGGTCCTTGGTCAGGTTCACGGAAATGTTGGCGTTGAAGTTGTAACGCTTGTAACCGAAGGTGTCGCCCTTGAGGATGGAGCTGTCGTCGGCATAACCCAGGCCGAAGTAATAGTTCACGGTCTCGGTGCCGCCGGACAGGGAGGCGTTGTACTGCTGGTTCACGGCGAATTTCTTGTAGCTCTCGTTGTACCAGTCGGTGTATACGTAGTTGGGATCGCCGTTTTCATAGGCACGGATCATCTCGTCGGAGAAGCGGTGGCTCATCTTGGCCACGTCGGCCATCTGGTTGTCCCACTTCATGAAGGAAGTCCAGCTTTCCACTTTTCTGGGGATGTTGGGCTGGGCCAGGTTCACGGAAGCGGTGAAGCTGATGGAAGGCTTTTTCACCTGTCCTTTCTTGGTGGTGATCAGGATAACACCGTTCTCGGCGCCCAGGCCGTAGATGGTGGCCGATGCATCCTTCAGGACCGAGATGCTCTCGATGTCGTCCGGATTCAACTCCTGCAGGACGGAGATGTCGTTGTAGGACTCCAGCTGGCGGGCGTTGTTGCTCCAGCTGCGGGTGTTTTTACGCTGACGGGTTACGGAACGGACAACGCCGTCCACCACGATCATCGGGTTTCCGTAACCGCGGATGGACAGGTCGGAGTTGAACTGTCCGGGCTTGCCGCTGTTCTGCGTCACCTGCAGGCCGGGAATCTTGCCCTGGAGGGCATCTACACCGTTGGCGGTGCGGGTGGCGGCAATGTCCTCGGCCCGGATCTGGGAAATGGAACCGGTGAGGGATTCCCTCTTCTGGACACCGTAGCCCACGACCACGGTTTCGTTGAGCAGTTCCGTGTCTTCCACCAGGATGATTTCCATCTTGGCGGAAGCCTTGAGCTTCCTGGTCTCGAAGCCGATGGAGGAAATCTCGAGGATGGCATCCTCGGGGACGGAGAGGGTGAAGTTGCCGTCGATGTCGGTCGCCGTGCCCACGGTCGTTCCCGACTGCAGGACGGAGGCTCCGATGATGGGCTCCTTCTTGGCATCCGTGACCGTTCCGGTCACCGTGATGGTGTTTTGGGCAAACAGCGCCTGAGCGCCGAGCACAAGGCCCAGCGCAAGCGAAGCCATTCGCCTGAGCAGTTTGGTTTGAGTCATCATAATCATTCGATTAATGAAGGTTGATAGTTAAAATTTTGGTTATGGATAAGGTTCCAGTGCAACTGGGGGCAAAGTTACGGCTTACCCGCGGGAGTGGCCGTGCGGGAGCGAAAGAATGCTTTACCGGATGATGAACAATACAACAGAATCGTTTTTTCATTGTGCAGAATGTTTTGTTTTGCTTATTTTTGCCCCTGAAAACACGAAACAGTAACTATGCGGAAACTTATCCTGACCTTCTTCGGATTCCTGTTTACCATAACGCTTGGCGCCCAGTCCGTCACCCGGCTCCCTTTGCTGGACCATCTGTCCAGCCCTGTGGTCAATGCGCTTGCCTGGGACGAGGACGGCTTCCTTTGGGTTGGAACTTCCCGCGGGCTCAACCGCTTCAACGGGTCGGCCTACCGGGTATATCTGCAACGGGATTCCCTTTTCAACGACTTTATCACATCGTTGTATGCCGACACGGAGCAGCGTCTTTGGGTGGGCACCAATTCGGGTATCGCCCTGCTGCGCGGGGGGCGGGTAGATCCTTCCGTCCGTTTGAAGGTGGGCCGCGTGTTTTCCCTCTCATCCCTGGACAAAGGGCATTTGCTTTACTCTACCCGTTCGCAGCTGAGCATTCTGGACAAGGCCACCGGTGAAAGCCGTCCGGTTTACAAGGACAGCCGCCTGTCATTCAACCGTTTTATCCGGACCCGCGACGGGCACATCTGGATCAACCACCTCACCCGTCCCGAAATCACGGTTCTGAACGAGCGGTATCAGATTGTCCGCGAAATCGAGCTTTCCGGAAGAAACATCCGGGACATTTCCGAGGCGGGAGACGGTGACGTTTATGTGAGCACGGACTCCGGGCTTCTGCGCTTTACGGCGGATGGCAGCGCAGCCCTGCTTTCTCCGGCGCTCCAGCAGCTGACAAAAGGCTTCAATGTGCTGTTCTTCCGCTCCGTCCCCGGGAAAGAGGAGGCGCTGCTGGGAATGCAGGGTGCGGGCGTTTTCTCGGTGCGGGACGGGATTCCGCAGCCGATGCTCCCGATGGAGAAATATGCCGACGTGGAGTCGGCCCGGGTGTTGGTCTCGCCGGACAATATCTGGATGAGCCGGAACGGCCGGGGGTTTGAGTGGGTCTATCTTCCTTCGGTCCGGGACGCGATTCCGATTCCGGAGAAGCACTCGCCCGAAGCCCTCAATATGTTCTATGAACTGGATCCGGACCGATTGCTCGTGGTTACCAACAAATCCATTTATACCTACGACCGGGCAAATCGGGAAGCCCGTGAAGTCCGCGCCGGCCTTATCGACGGGAAAGGACAGATCAACATTACCCTGACAGACCGCTGGAAACGGCTCTGGCTCGTATATGGTTTCCGGGAACTCCGGCGTTACGAATGGGACGGTGACGCACTCCGGCTGGCTTTCCGGAGGGAAGTGGAGCCCACGACGGGAATCTGGTCAGACGAAAACGGAAACGTATGCCTGCTCCAGAGCGGCCATATCCTGGAAGTGGCGCCGGATGACGCCGTCTCCACCCGGCCCGTCTCCCAGCATCCCGAGTTCTGGTTCTGCGGCCAGACCCGCAGCGGAAAAACCTATTTCCTCTCGGAGGACGACGTATGGGTGCTCTCGGGTGAGGGCGGGCTTGAAAAGCTGAATCTGGGCGTGGAGAGCCCTTCGGCCGTATATGAAGACGCAAACGGGGTCTGGTGGATCGGGTCTTCCGATTCCGGACTGTACCGCTATATTCCGGAAAGCCGTTCCCTGACCTGTTTTACCCGGGAAAAGGCCTGGTCCGATGTCTGCGTGCGCTCGATTACGGGAGACCGGGAAGACAACATCTGGGTGGCCATGCGGGACGGCGTGGTGATGATTCCCTCCAACGGGGAGAGCGAGCTGCATTTCACCTCCCTGTTTAATCTGCAGAACGTGCTTAACAGCAACAGTTCACTCACCGGGCAGGATTCCACGGTGTACTTCGGCAGCATGAACCGGATTTATATGTTCCGCCAGTCCCATGCCCTGAACCGGGAGATTCCCCTGAACGGGGAGGTGATTATCATAAACGGAGAGGAGATATTGGAGTTTCGTGACCAGGAATATGCCTTTGGTCATGATACCGACCAGATTACCTTTTATTACTCCTGTTTCAATTATGATCCGGGGTTCCGGCCTGCGTTCCAGTTCCGCCTGGACGGCTATGACCGGGACTGGGTTTCGGCCGGTGAAAGCTTCAGGGCCGCTTACTCCAGCCTGGCGCCGGGCAGCTACACTTTCCGGGTCCGTATCCAGCGTCCGGACGGTACCTGGGGAGAACAGGAGCTGGTGCAGCGCTTCCGGATAAAACCGTCGGTCTGGCTTTCCTGGCCCATGCTTATACTGTATGGGCTGCTTGTCCTGCTGGCCGTGGTCTCCATCATTCAGCTCTATATCCGGAATTCGGTAAACCGGGAGCGTCTCCAGCTTTCGGAACAGGAGAAGCTCCTGACCGAACAGATCAGTCAGGAACGCACCAATTTCTTTACCAATGTATCCCACGAATTCCGTACGCCGCTTGCCCTGATTTACGGACCTGTCCAGGAGCTCCAGCGCTCCCAATCCCTTTCCGAACAGGACCGCGTGCTGGTGAAAACGGTCGAGAAAAACACGGACCGGATGATCCGCCTCACGGACCAGCTCCTGCAGTTCAACCGTTCGGCCGCCATCCGCGACCAGTTGGCCGTCCGCCGCACCCGGCTGCCGGAACTGCTCCGGAAAATGCTGGAGAACTTCGAGTACATGTTCCGCCA
>ODAI013929115.1_pt1 | contig 26044 bp, 19 predicted proteins | sample 1539321 | NCBI WGS metagenome assembly ODAI01 (sample SAMN02144231, study PRJEB22623) | gut metagenome | biome: sheep rumen | host: Ovis aries | place: New Zealand
GCACTAGCCTGCATTCTCTTTATGATTTCGTTTTCAAGACCAGGGGGATACTTTGCATCGGAACAGGGGGTCCCACTTACAAGAGAACGAGAGGACTACTTTGCTTCGGAATTTCCACATATACCACAAATATGACCGCCAATTTACCGCAAATCTTACCGCCAAAACACCGCAAATCTTACCGTCGTTTTTTAAGAATAAACTTGCTAGAGTAATCTAAAATGCCTAAATTGCGCCATCAAACAATGACGCGATTATGGACTATCTGAAAAGAGTAATAGATGACCAGTTGCAGGACTACTTGGATGCGTTTGGAGCCGTCAATATAGAAGGCCCCAAATGGTGCGGAAAGACTACTACCGCCAAGCAAAAAGCAGCCAGCATCATTGAACTGCAGGATACTGATAAGAGAGAGGAGTACCTTGCTACTGCTCTCACAAAAGCATCCCTCCTGCTGGAAGGTGAGACGCCCCGCTTGATTGATGAATGGCAGGATGCTCCTACGCTTTGGGATGCAGTCCGGGTGGCGTGTGACCGTCGACAGAAGCCTCGCAGTTCATCTTGACGGGTTCCGCATCGGCTGATACATCTGAAACCGCACATACCGGCACTGGCAGGATTGCGGATCTCACAATGTATCCGATGAGCCTTTATGAGACAGGTGAATCTACCGGTGAGATCTCTCTGGAGGCGCTCTTTGACAATCCATCCAAGGATATCAGCGCCCATTCCAAGATGGGCGTCGAGGATCTCATCTTTGCTGCCTGCCGCGGCGGATGGCCGGCTGCCCTCCAGCCAAAGACAGAGCGCGGCAAACTCCTTATCGCCAAGAACTATGTAAAGACGGTTTGCGATAAAGATATTTCGAAAGCGGCCAAAGAAAAACTGGATCCAAAGATCGCCAGGGCCATCCTCCGTTCCTATGCCCGTAACATCTCCACCCTTGCCGACAAGACAACTATTCTTGCCGATGTTGCGGCAAATAACGATTCTCTAGCACGCAGCACTTTCGACAAGTATGTGGCCGCACTGGAGAAACTCTTCGTCATCCAGGATGTTACGGCTTGGAACCCCTCTATCCGTTCCAAGACCGCTATCCGCAGTGGTGAAAAGCGGAGTTTCTGTGATCCGTCAATTGCGGTAGCTGCTTTAGGTCTTGGTCCTGGCCAGTTGAAAACTCAACTCAAGACCTTCGGCTTCATTTTCGAAGCCATGTGCGTACGTGATCTCAAGGTCTATTCAGCCCAACTAGGCGGTGAAATCGCTCACTATCGAGATCGATATGGCCTTGAAGCAGATATCGTTTTACACCTCGAAGACGGTCGGTATGCCCTAATCGAGTGTAAACTGGGTAGCAATGAGATTGAAGACGGCGCCTCTCACCTCAAAGAACTGACCGACCTCATCAGGAAGCATAACAAGGAGGAAAAACAGGTCCCTCTCCAAGAGCCGGATCTGCTTATGGTCATCACCGGGGGTGAGTATGCTTACACTCGTCCTGATGGCGTGATGGTTATACCTTTGGCTTGCTTGAAACCATAACAGCACTCAAATACAACGTCAGGCATGTATTATAAAGGAGAGATACCTTCTCAATTAATCGTATAGATTAAGAATTCAATCCACCGCTTCCATCAATTCATTCTGAAAAGAATACTCCCCTTTGGATTCAAGAAAGAACTTGGCCAGAAAAGCATGGTTTGGTGCAGGTGTGGAAAAGGGCGTCACCACTCCAAAATCACACCAGCGCCAGAAGTCCGGGAGACCTGCACCCCGAAGTGCGCCCCAACCTCAGCACTTGATGGACATGATGCCCTATTGATATTCAGGCAGTTACAAGCCATGCAAGATTTCGGTTTTTGCATGATTCTTTCACCCTTCGCAACTGACTGATTGTTAAATGATTATGGCACCCCGGAAAACGCCCGATGCAAGAAATAAAACGAATTATTTTCTTGCTCTGAGTCTCTCGAAGAAATAACTTTGCAACAGAGCAAACAACAGAATTAAGACATTTCCCACTGCGTTCTTGTCAACGCTCTGTCCAGTTCTAAATCACTATTTGATGACGGAATAGAGTGTTTGTCCGAATGCGAGATAAAGAACAAAGCAGGAAAAGTAATCTTTCTCTGCGTTGGTGAAGCTGGATTATGTGAATACTCTTACTTGTACTGGAGTAGAGAAGGATTCTAAATAATTGATAAATATTTGTTATTCATTCGATTTTATTGTAAATGAAGCGCTTTAGGATAACCGCCTTGATATCTCTCATCATATTAGGAGGATGTAATCAAAATTCATATAGAGACATTTGGCCAGAAGTGGAGTCTATAAATATTGGGGAAACGAAATCCGCGGTATTCTCTCCCGAAATCATAGAACAATCCAGGGAGTTAATCCATGCGCATCATTTTTATATTATTTCTGACAGTATTTTAGTCACAGTTAACAAACCCTCAACGGAACAAAAAGTTGTCTTAGTTTCTAATTTACGATCTAAGGAAACAATAGCGGAATGCCTTCAATATGGGAATGGCCCCAATGAAGTATTGGTTGTCACCGACTTTCTTTTAGGTAATACATTATATATCAATGATGTTGCCAAGAAGAAGCTCCTTTCTATAGACATCAATACCCTAGTTAATCGGGGAAAGAATCAACAAGAAATAGATGTGTTTGATTATCAATTCTATGGTTCTACTCCTTTTGTTATTCCTTTCGATGACAATTCGGTTCTATGTGAAAATCCTTATTGTTTTTCCGATAGGCAATTAAAGATAACAAATGGTGCAGTTAATCGATTTGATAGGATATCTTCAAACACACCAGTTGATAACAAGCATTATAGGTTCAACACTTTTAATGTCTCTCAAGGATTATTGGTGCCAATAAGAAAAAACAATTTGGTGTTTTATGCATCATTATTTCAACCAAGAATAGAGTTGTACGACACCCTTGGAGTTCGTCGTAAATTATTTACAGGGCCGACGGAATTGCCCATAGAATATACCATTGACCACGAAGATGACCGAATTCTGTTTAAAAACAAAATTCCTTATGCTTTTCTTGGTTTTTGTGTGACTGCCAACCATGTATATTTTAATTATATAGGTAGTTACTTAGAAGATGGCTACGAGAACATGCATTCGACAATCATGAAGTTCGATATAGACGGCAACTTTATGGAAGCATTTGTTTTACCCAAGTATGTATCTTCTTTCACAGTAGTTAATGACTCTCTGATTTACGGGAAGGGATATGATCAACAAGGCGAATCGGTTTTGTGGAAGTTTAGCGCTGACTAGGGTTCTTACGTACGTCACTATTATCCTTACATTCTGATAAAGGTAAACCTCTGTACTTGATGGACATGACGCCCTATTGATATTCAGGCAGTTACAAGCCATGCAAGATTTCGGTTTTTGCATGATTCTTTCACTCTTTGCAACTGATTGATTGTCAGGTGATTATAGCACCCCGAAAAACGCCCGATGCAAGAAATAAAACGCATTATTTTCTTGCTCCGCCTCTTTCGGGATCTTATCTTTGTTTGATAAGAATACCTCAAATTACAATCATCAGATACCTCAAAGTGCGATTATCCCTGATAATACTCCTGTCACTGACACTTACCCTGACAGGCCATGTCCTTGGCGCTCAGCAGATGACCATGTCGGAAGCCATTGCCGAAGCGAGGAACGGCTCCGTACAGGCTCTGGAAGCCAAGCAGTCTTTCACATCCTCTTACTGGGCCTGGCGAGCCTATCGGGCCAGCCGGCTCCCGTCCTTGTACCTTTATGGCAATGTTGGGAACTTCAATCGGTCCCTGGCGCTTCTCCAAAGCCCGGATGACGGAAGCATGCGGTATGTGAGTTCGTTCCACATGCAAAACGCAATCGGCATGCAAGCCCGTCAGAATATCACCTTTACGGGAGGAACACTCTACGTATATACGGACCTGAACCGGATTGACCAGTTCGGAACCGGCTCGCAGGTTACATGGTACTCACAACCCGTGACCATATCCTACGAACAGCCACTATTTACTTATAACCAGTTCAAATGGGATAAACTCATCGAGCCTAAAGAATACGAAAAAGGTCGCAGGAAATATGTGGAGTCGATGGAACAGATTTCCCTGAATGCGGTAACCGCGTGGTTTAATCTTCTGAAAGCGAAACAGAATGAGACTTTTGCACATTCTAATTTCGATAACGACTCCAGTATGAGGGCGATTGCCAGAGAGAGATTGAAACTGGGAACCGTGACCCGTGATGAATACCTGCAGTTGGAACTCCGTGTCCTGAATGACAGTATCGCTCTGAACGAGCGCGCCGTCAACGTTCGTGAGGCGCAAATGGAATTGAATTCCCTCCTGGGATACGATGAATCCACTGAAATCATTCCCGTACTGGAAGAGGATTTGCCGGATATCCGGGTGGACTATGATCTTGTCCTGGAAAAGGCCCTGACCCACTCGCAGTTTTCCCTGAATAACGAGATCAGCCTGCTGGAAGCGCGTTCCGCAGTAGAGAAGGCGCGGGCCCAAAGAGGCATCACGATGGGTTTCAACGCCCGGTTCGGCCTTTCCAAGTCCGGCCCCACGCTCATTGATGCATACTTGAAACCGTTGGACCAGGAAGTCTTTGGTCTCAGTTTCAGTGTTCCCATCTTCGACTGGGGGCAAGCCCGCGGCCGGATAGAGAAGGCAAAAGCCGCTGAAGAAGTAGTCAAAGCCCAGGTACAGCAGGATGAAAATGACTTCCGCAGGAAAATTTTTACCGCAGTCGGGCAATTCAACAACCAGCGTCAGCAATGCGAAGCATCTCGCAGGGCCGTCACCATCGCAGCAGAGCGTTATGCCCTGGTCATGGACAAGTTCCGAACCGGAAGCGCCACGGTTCTGGAACTGAACACAGCCCGCAGTGAAAATGACACAGCCCGGACACAGCATCTTTCAGACCTCAGCAACTTCTGGATCTATTACTATAACCTCCGTCTCTATACTCTCTATGATTTTCTCGCCGGAGAAGACATTCTCATTGATGAAAACGAACTCATCCGCTAAGACATGAAAAGAACAGCACTACTATTCATCATCATACTGGCCACAGTGCTCTCCATCGTCTCCTGCAACAACCATACGGACAAGCAAAAGGACGGCCGTCTCCAGCAGCAGGCCGAGAACAACATCGTTGAAGTCATCACTCTGAAAAAGACGGCTTTCCCCCGCCAGCTCCTTTCCAACGGAAAACTCGTGGCGGCGGCGCGGGCCAGCCTGTCATTCTCCAGCCCAGGTCCGTTGTCTTCCGTTCCCGTAAGGAACGGGGAGCGCGTTTCGAAGGGGGCGGTGCTTGCCAAGGTAAGCCGTCCGGATCTGGAACTTGCTCTGGAGTCGGCCCAGCTATCCCTCGAAAAAGCCGGTATGGACTTGTACGATTATCTGGTGGGCCAGGGCTATCCGGCGCGTGACACGTCTTCGGTTCCTACGGAGATCATGGCCATGGCCAGGATGAAATCCGGCTATTCCATTGCGCGCAATGCGCTTTCCAAAGCCCGCCTGGACCTGGACGGAACCGTTTTGAAAGCCCCGTTTGCCGGGAGGGTTGCCGACATCCGTCTCCGGAGGCACGACCTCTCCGGAACGGACACGTTCTGCACCCTGGTGGACGACAGCTCCTTCGACGTGGATTTCACCGTGATGGAATCCGAATACAGCTTCCTCTCCAAGGGCCTTGCCGTGAAGGTAACACCCTTTGCCGACGATAGTTACACCTGCGAAGGCCGGATTACGGATATTAATCCGGTCGTAGACAAGAACGGGCAGATCACGGTGAGGGCAAGTGTAAAGGGAGCCGCCAGACTCCTTGATGGAATGAATGTCAAGGTTGTCGTGGAGCGCATGATCCCAGACGTCCTGGTCGTTCCCCGCAGCGCCGTTGTCATCCGGGACAACCTGGACGTCCTATTCACCTATACCGATGATGGGAAGGCGCACTGGACCTACGTCACGATCATCACATCCAACGGCGACAGTCACGTCGTTACGGCCAACACCTCCCGAGGAGCCGTCCTCTCCGAAGGCGACCGAGTTATTGTGAGCGGCAACCTGAACCTTGCCGACGGATCATCCGTAGTTCTTGGAGAATAATGCTTAAGTACATTATAGACAGGCCTATAACTGTCACCATGGCCCTTTTGTCCGTGGTGGTCCTGGGCCTTGTATCCCTAAGACTCCTCCCGGTCTCGCTCATTCCGGATGTCGGCATCCCCTACATCACCGTACAAGTGAGCGATGCCTCCCTCTCCGCCCGGGAGATGGACGAAAGTGTCGTGAAACCCTTGAGGGAACAACTCATACAGGTAGGCGGGCTCCAGGACATCGTCTGTGAATCCCGTGACGCATCGGGAATCATCCGCCTCACTTTCAATCACGGATCCGATATCGATTACGTTTTCATCGAGGTGAATGAGAAGATCGACCGTGCCATGTCTCTCCTTCCCAGAATAGACCGTCCCAAGGTACTCAAGGCCGACGCAAGCGACATCCCCGCCTTTTTCCTCAATGTGTCCATGCGGGACGGACAAAATCCCATGGAGTTGAGCCGATACACCAAGGACGTCATCTCGAAACGGTTGGAGCAGTTGCCGGAAGTAGCCATGGTGGACTTGAGCGGAACGCTGAGCGAAGAGATACTCCTCCTCCCCGATGAAGAAAAACTTTTGCAGGCCGGATTGTCGTATTCCGCTTTCGAGGCAGCCGTATCCTCGGCCGACATTCGTCTGGGCTCCCTCTCGATTCGCGACGGAGAATACCGCTACAATGTCAAGTTCGACGCCAGGTCGGGCAGCGCAGAGGACCTGGCTTCGATCTGGATCAAATGCAACGGCCGGCTGTTCCAAATAAAGGATCTAGCCGATGTATCGCAGGTCCCCGCCCGCCGCACCGGCCTTGTCCGGTCGGACGGAAACGAGGCCGTAAGCCTGGCCGTCATTAAACAGCGCGAAGCCCGGATGAGCGAACTCAAAAAGGCGGTAAGCAACCTCCTGGACATTTTTGAGAAGGATTACCCGCAGCTTGCATTCACAGTGACCCGGGACCAGACCGAACTGCTGGAATACTCCATCCACAACCTCATTTGGAATATCATCCTGGGCGTGATCCTCGCTTGCCTGGTGATCTTCCTCTTCATGCAGGATTTCCGGAGTCCGGCGCTGGTATCCCTGACGATACCCTCCGCCCTCGTCCTGTCCATGCTCGTTTTCCACCTGTGCGGCCTTACCATCAACATCATTTCCCTGTCGGGACTTCTGGTTGGGGTGGGCATGATGGTGGACAACACAATCATTCTCATAGACAATATCACGGGGCGATGGAACCGTGGCGAACAGCTACGGGACGCGGTTCTCCTCGGGACCCGGGACGTAGCCGGTCCCATGCTGTCGTCCGTCCTTACCACGTGTGCCGTCTTTGTGCCATTGGTATTTTTGAGCGGCATCGCCGGGGCGCTTTTCCGCGATGAAGCCATCGCCGTCTCCGTCGTGCTGGGGACCTCCTACCTCGTAACCGTCACGGTCATTCCGGTTTACTACTGGTGGTGGTATAAAGGGCAGCCGGCATTCCGCCCCCATCCCTTTCTCAGCAAACTGTCTTTCGACGACCGTCTTCGCCGCTGGGATCATCGGCGGATGGCATGGTGGCTGGATCACCGTACCCTTGCATGGGCGATCATCGTTGTCGCAGCCGGAGGAATCGCACTATGTTTTTCCCAAATGCGGAAAGAGCGTCTTCCCCGGATGACGCAGACAGAATCCATCCTCTGCGTCGATTGGGGACGTCATCTTTCCGTGGAAGAGAACACACGGCGCTGTGTGGACCTGGAGGAAGTACTGGGAACGGCCGCCCTCCAGAAAACAGCCCTTGTGGGTGCCCAGCAGTATGTGCTGGAGCACAGCGGAGAACAGGGGATGTCGGAATTGCAGCTCTACTTCCGCTGCCCGGACATGCCCACGCTCGAAAAGGCAAAATCCACCCTGGAGACCTATCTGACGGAAAATGCGCCGGAAGCCACCTGGCGGTTCGAGACATCGGGGAACATCTTTGACATGGTTTTTGCCGAGACGGAGGCTCCGCTTGTCGCCCGCCTTCGCCCGGTTCACAATCCGGAAATCAACCTCGAAGAACTGCACAGCACACTGGGAGCCCTCCGCACGGCCCTCCCCGGGGTTTCCATTCCTCCGGCGAGGACAAAGACCGATGTCCTTTTCGTTGCCGACGGTGAATTCATGGCGCTGCATGGGATTACTTATGAAATGCTTGCGAGCGTCCTAAAGAATGCCCTTAACGAGAACCGGATATTTACGATCGTACAGGGCACCAGGGTCCTCCCGGTCGTGACCGGAAGCGATCGGGAAAACCTGTCAGACCTGCTTACAAAGACATTCGTAGAGCTGGAGGACAACCGGATTCCCGTCATGGCCATGATGCGTCAGAGCTACGTCGAGGACCTCAAGACCATTGTTTCCGGTACCGAGGGGGATTATTATCCGGTTCCCTTGCAGGTGGAGGGTCGGCAGGTTCCCGAGATCATGGCGGCGGTGGACAAGGCCGTCCGGAGTGCGGATGGCTTCGAGGTAAGTTTCAGCGGGTCCTGGTTCACCAACCGCGTGATGGTCAAGGACCTGCTTCTGGTGCTCTTCGTTGCGCTCGCCCTGCTGTACCTGATCCTGGCCTCCCAGTTCGAATCCCTCCTGCAGCCCCTGCTCATTCTGCTGGAAATCGTCATTGACATTTTCGGTGCCCTGGCAGTGCTCTGGCTCCTAGGGGAAAGTATCAATCTGATGTCCCTTATCGGTCTTGTCGTCATCACGGGCATCGTCATTAACGACTCGATCCTGAAGATAGATACCATCAACAAGTTGCGCAGGACGGGCGTCCCTTTAAGGGAAGCGGTCCTGACCGCTTCTTCCCGGAGGATGAAAGCCATCATCATGACGTCCCTGACCACCATCCTTGCCGTCGCGCCGTTTCTCATGCGCGGATCCATGGGAGCCGACCTCCAGTTCCCCATGTCCCTCGTCATCATCGCCGGCATGACCGTCGGTACGCTGGTGAGCCTCTTCATCGTACCTGCCCTCTATTATAGCGTATATGCCGGGAAAGAGCATGCATAAAGGAATCCCTCCGCTGGCTGCAGTTTTGGTAATGGTGGCGCTCTCGGTCTTGGGCATAGCATCCCTCCCGAGGCTCAACATCCAATATACCCCCACCACGGCAGGTCGTGAGATAACGGTCGGTTATACCTATCCCGACGCCTCTCCGGAGATTGTCGAAGCCGAAGTTACCTCCATCCTGGAAGGGACCCTTTCCTCACTGGGAGGGATCACAGACATTGAGTCCACCTCCAGAAAGGGCTCCGGGAATGTGAGCATCACCTTCCGCAAGGGGAAAGACATGGATGCGGCCCGCTTCGAGGTGGCTTCTGCCGTAAGGAATATCTATTCTTCTTTGCCCTCAGGAGTATCCTACCCAAGCATACGGCTTTCGTCGGGAGGGGGCGGAAACACCTCCATCTCCTACATCCTCAAAGGGCCGCTGCCCTCGCAGGAAATCGAGAAATACGCCCGGGAATACATCCTCCCGCCTCTTTCTGCACTGGCCGATGTGGATGGAGTCACCCTGAACGGAGCAACCCCCTTTCACTGGGTGATTACGTTCGACGCGGAAAAGGCGGCATCGGCCGGCATCACGGCCGGAGAGATTGAATCGGCCTTCCGAAACGCTTATGCCAACCACGTACTGGGCATGGTGGAGACCGACGCCGGAACGCTTGCCGTAAGACTGGTGGGAAACGCGTCCGATGATTTCGGGGCCATCCCGGTGAAAAAGGTAGGGGAACAGATTCTCTATCTGAGGGATCTGGCACAATGGCGGTACGAAGAATCGCTCCCGACCTCCTATTTTCGAGTAAACGGGCTCAATACCATCACGATTGCCGTGAGCACGGCCGAGACCGCCAACCTCCTTTCCGCCGTATCTTCCGTAAAGACGGAAATGGAACGCCTGCAGGCCGCATTCCCGGATGAGATAACGGCCAGCGTGGCCTATGACGCCTCGGAATTTGTCCGCGACGAGCTCCAAAAAATCTATCTCCGAACCGCCCTCTGTGTCCTGATCCTCCTGCTGTTCGTCCTTCTGACCAGCCGGTCCTGGCGATACCTGTTCATCATATCGGCCACCCTTGCGGTCAATGTCCTTACGGCCTTGGCCATTTATGCTCTTGCAGGACTGCAGATACACATGTACACGCTGGCCGGCATTACCGTGTCGCTGGGTATGGTCATCGACTCCTCCATCGTCATGGCCGACCACTATGGCTACTGGAAGGACCGACGCGTGTTCCCGGCACTCCTCGCCGCGACGGCGACGACGGTCGGTGCCCTTTTTGTGGTCCTCCTCCTTCCCGAGAACGAAAGGGCCAACCTGACGGATTTCATCTGGGTCATCATCATCAACCTGTCCCTGTCCCTGGCGGTAGCCTATATCTTCATCCCGTCGCTGATGTCTTTCCTACCCGTCCGGCAGTGGGCGGCGACGACGGCCCTTCAGCGGAAGAAACGCAAGGTAAAGTGGAGTCTTCTCTACGGGAAATATATTGCCTGGAGCATCAAGCACCGGTGGATTTTGATCCTGGCATTTATCACGGCATTCGGCATCCCCCTTTGCCTGATCCCATACGCCCGGGAGAACTTCCGTACCACGACCAAGATTATCTCCTCCTCGTTCGGCCGTTTCCATGAAGCGATGGACCGGTCCAATTTCTACAGGCAGCCCGAGCGTAAACAGCTATATATCAATGCCGGAATGCTTGAGGGGAGTACGGTCGCCCAGCTTGACGAAGTCGTAAAATCCATGGAAAACTACCTGGCTGGATTCGACGAGATCGAGGTCTTCACCACCCATGTGTACAGCTATGACAACGCCCAGATCGTCGTGGAATTCAAACCAGAGTTCGAGCGGACGTCCTTCCCCCTGCAGCTGAAGTCCCAGGTAACCGCCATGGCAATCAATTTCGGAGGAGCCAACTGGTCCGTTTACGGGATAGACCAGAACGCCTTCAACAATCGGATCGTCTCGTCCTACAAGGGTTGCCACATCTTCCTGAGCGGGTATAACTACCAGCAGCTTCTGGGTTATGCGGAACACCTCAAAGACTACGTCTCCTCCAACCGGAGGGTATCCGGTCCGGAGATCTGGAGTTCCCACTGGGGACAGCCATCCATGGAATTCAACCTGGACTACGATTTCGGGGCCATGACCGCCGCAGGAATAAACCCTTATCGTTATTATTACGAACTGTCTTCCCGGTTATACGACCATTCCGTGGGAAACATCCTGCGGGACGGGGAGGCGGTCGAAGTGGTTTTAAGATCATCGGACACAGACAGTTACGACCTCTGGCACGTCCTGCATTCACCGATAGCCGTGGACTCGCTCAAAATGACGCTGTCGTCGGTCGGGAACATCGTCAAGAAACGCAGCGGGATCGAAATACAAAAGTCCAACCAGTCCTATCAGTTGGATGTCTGTTTTGACTTCGTCGGCAGTTATGAACTCCAGAAACGCACCGTCGATGATGCGGTAACCTATATGAACACCCGTATCCTGCCTCTGGGCTTCAAGGCAGAGAACCCGCAGGGCGGTTGGTACGAAACGCATAAGGAACGCTATGCCTGGCTCATTCTCCTGGTCATCGCCGTCATTTTCGTCCTGCTTTCCATGAGCTTGGAATCGCTGAGGTTACCACTGGCCATCATCTTCATGATCCCGATTTCATTCATCGGAGTATTCCTGGTGTTCGGCTTCTCCGATTTCTCCTTTGACCAGGGAGGATTTGCAGCCTTTGTCATGCTTTGCGGAATTGTCGTCAATGCCGGCATCTACCTTCTTACGACCTACCAGCGCTTCGATGGGCCCTCCGGGAAGGCTCCCTCGCATCGGATTCACCGCTACTTGAAAGCGTTCAATCACAAGGTGACTCCGATTTCCCTTACCATCGTTTCCACCATCCTGGGACTGCTTCCTTTCCTTTCTGACGGGCCGGAGGAGGTGTTCTGGTTCGATTTCGCCGTGGGCACCATCGGCGGATTGATTTTTTCGCTCATTGCCCTGATCCTGTATCTGCCGGCTTTCGCCATCAGGAAAAAAGATCGAGTACCCGAGGGAATTTTACCACCACCTTTGGATTAAGCGGTCCGGATCGTCCGGATCCGGGATCATGGTAAACGGGCGTTCCTCTTTCCCCCGGGTAAGGTCATGGAGGAGGAGCAGAGCGTTCGAAGGGATATGGTCATAGGATAAGGTATCCCCTTGAGCGGTTTTCCGTCCAAGGGACCGCCATCGCCCGTTTGACCAGCAGACCAGTTCATATTCATCCCCCGGGCGGATATTGTTATCGTCATTGCGAGGCAGGAACCGTATCGCGGAAATTTCCCGTGGCTCGCCCAGGTCCATGCCGCTCCAAGGATGGGCGATGGATCGGGGCATGTCGAAATAAGTCAGCGGGTTGCCGTCGAAAACGGCATATTTGTTGGTCGTCGTATCATATACGCTGTAGGAGCCTTCGGTCCCGATCACCCTCCCACGGAGACATTCTCCTTCCTGCGAATAGAATTCCACCTCCGCTATGTTGCCCAAACCGTCTTTGGGTGAGATGTAGCGCCAATAGCGGTATGCCCGGGACGGTTTGACAGAGACGGAATCCCAGGTGTTTCTCCAGGACGTCACGGTATGGACAAGTTCTTTCTCCCGGAAGGCTCCATCATTCGAGGCTTCAAACCGGCCACCGATAACCCGCCCGGCATACATATGCATGCGCTGTGATAAATAGTATTTCCTCGTCAGATTCACACGTGAAGTCCCGGTATCAGAAGCCTGCAGATCGTGCTTTTCTCCACGACTGTCTATCACGAAAGGGGCACCAATGGCCTGAAGCCCAAATTCCGTACTGACAACCGGAAGATACAGGATATCCTTCCCGATCTTCTCAAAACGGTACCCTCCCGCCGTCCGGCGCCCATAGCAGACAGGTTTCCACTCAGCATTGTCAAAAACGGCCAGATACGCATATCGATGGCGGATATTCCATCCCCGAACCGTAACATCCACCGTTTTCATGTACTCTGGGGTGACATCCTTCATGAAGACATTGGTAAACAACGGAGGGACATTCTTCCCTTTCCGGTTCAACCGGATCAGACCGGCATCCGCGGCATACGTTCTCCGGTAAACCTTGGCCATCCGTTGGTCGGGTTTATGGAGTACATCCGGATCTACGTCACATCCGCCAAATGCTATTTTACGGCCATCCGTAGAAATCAAAACATTCCAGGTATGCCCCAGGGAGCGGAATGGCCATTGCGGCGTGAAGTCCTCCATGACCGGTATCCCAAGGCTCCGCATGACAACCACCGCAATGTCGGCAAAATGGTCACATTCGCCAAACGGAAGCCTGGGAAGAGCCGACTGTGAGAGAGCCCGGACCGTCCCATTCGGCACGTCGTCCCTGCTGTAATAATTCTTCAGCCATCCATTCAAATACTTACATGCCCAAAAGGGCGAATGGTCCATGTCGGAAGAGTATTTATAACTGTCCAGTGTTTCATAGGTCTCTGCATCCAGCATGGCCCGGATCGCACTGCGCCAGTCTTCATGCTCGTAGCCATTGTGGAAAGTATATGGCAGAATCGTCTCGCAAAACTCCTCAAAATCAAGATGCTGCGCCCAACGGCCATTTTCCCACAAATCGAATGCATACTCGATATTGGCGATCAGGAAACCGGCCGTCACAGTCCGCACATCATCGGTCTTGTCAAAATCGGAGAAGGAATAATGACGCCTCAGGCTGTCAATCTTGGACTGGATAATACGGCTGTCGTGATAGGGATCTTGAAAAGGCAAGGAATCAAGGAGGCCGCTCATCTGTCTGGAATAAGATTGTGCTTCTTTTCCCGTATATGTAAAGTGACCGGGCATATTCCCGATCAAATAACAGGCTGCACGACGCTTCAGAGGCTCGTCCGCATAGTGTTTGAGCACGGCCTTTAGTTCTCCCGAATTCTCACCTGAGGCCATGATGGCTTTGACAACCTGCGCATCCCATGCCCCCCGGCATCCCTCAAGCAGAGGGGCACACAGCAGCAGTATTCCCAGCAGCATTCTTTTCATTACCAAACAATTCCTACAATATACTCCTCCGGGATAAGCCCGATGTACCGGCTGTCTTTAGAATTCAAGACATTGTCTCCGGCGAAGAAATAATAATTATTCCTGAAGGTATATGTGTCCCTTCTGAGGCCATTCACATATACATGAGCGTCGGTGATAATGGGCTTAGCCCCACATTCATATTCAATCAACCGCCCGTATATACGCGCGTTGAGCGTGTCCAGCCGAACCGTGTCCCCCTTTCCCGGGACATAAAGGGGCCCCATGTTTTTTATCGTCCATCCCAGGGCTTCCACCCATGGATACACCGGATAAACCGCCCCCATATCCTTGAGTCGGGAATCCGACAAAGATGCCACGGATTGCTGATAATGGAGTGGAATCCCGGTATCCCTGCCAGAAGAGTTTCTATAGTAGCCATTGATGACCGAGATGGTATCTCCCGGACAAGCAATGCAACGTTTGGCAAAAACGCGGTTAATCACGAAATCGATCCGGTCTCCGTAGCGTTCGTAGGGATCATTGAAGACAGCAATATCCCCTGGTCTCAACTTGCGTAGTCCCGGCATTCGGAAGCAATCAAGGCCAGACTCCTCGAAATCCAGATCCTTATAGATTCTGGCTCCCATCAACAATTTGTTCACCCATATCCGATCCCCCGTCGTAAATGTTGGAAGCATGGAATCGCCCTTGATCGTGAACTGGTCACAAATAAAAACACGGGACAACAATAACGCGACCATCACGAAAAATGCGATGACGGTCATGCCGGAAACGATTCTGGCGATCTTTGTTTTCAAGCACTTATCAATCATGTGATCGACAGCCTTGCCGAACCGCATTCTCTTCTGCGCGTTCGCGAAGTTTCTTCATGTTTGCGTTTTTGGGATTAAGAGGCAAGGCCTTTATCCGAGAAAGCGTCTCATCCGCACGTTGCATTTCCCCTTGGTAAATATATAATTCCTGCAGGAGTATCAGAGGGTATAGGCGACAAGGGACCATGTAATGCGCATGCCAGTACTCGAACTCCGCAGCCTTGTATTCTCCTATTGCCTCGTAACAACGCCCCATAATGTTATGGAACATAGGGTCACAAGAGAGGGACGCCCCCTCACTCAAAAGCGGAAGGGCCTCCTCATAGGCCTCCTGCTGAAACAGCGCATACCCTTGCCGATACAATGAACGGTAGTCTAGTGGAGGAGTCCTGTGTCGGCCCTCTATCCAAACCGCACCGACCGCAAGCAGGAAGAAGCCATAAGCCGCCCAACCGTATCGTCCCAGACATTCACCAAGAGCCGCAGCCACAAACAGCCCACCCATCAAACGGAACTGCCAAAGCTCCAATGGGTATGAAAAAAAGGCGAAGACAGACAGGGTGATCGCCCCGTAGCCCAAAGGGTTGGCCTTGCGGATAAGGATAATGCATACAAACAAAGCAAGCCCGAGAAACAGGAGAAGACCGGGAAGCCCCCATTCGACTCCCGCTTTCAAGTATTCATTGAAAGCATATTCTGGACAACCGGCCACGCGTATCTCCCAGGGCGCCCGCTCTGCTGCGGCGAAATAGGCCGCCTGGGTTTCCCCATAAGTCCAGGCAAAGCGACCGCTTCCGGCCCCTGTCAAAGGCGCATTGTACAAGGCCAGCAGTTCCATGTGCCAGACATGGACACGGCCCAGAGCGGAGTCCTTTTTGAGAAAGAAACCGCCCACACAGACAGCGGACAAGACCAGTAAGGACCCTGAGATCCGGATAGACTTAGCCTGAAACCACCCCTTGATTCTATTGTCCTGATAAACCAGCACCCCCAAAGAGACGGCCAGCCCGAGCCACCCGGCCCGACTCAAAGAAGCAGGTAAAACGACCACGCCCATTGCTGCTGCTACAAAACAAAGTCTTCTCACCCATCGCAGCCAATTATCGTTCCCTTCCGTCAATAAAATGAATCCCAAACAAACGGACATGAGCATGGCCACAAATCCGCCAAAGGGTCCGGGGTTTTGGAAATGACCGGTCATGGGAAAAAGGACATGCTTGGAATGAGCCAGTCCGAAAACTTGCGACACTCCATATCCCGCCTCGTAAATCAGCCATAAACCAGCTATTAGGGATATGTATGAGTATTTCTTTATTTCATTAGCATTTCCCATCCGCTTTCAGAGCGCATTTGCAGACTAGAGTGATAGAGAATCCGAAAAGGCTACTTGATTAAAGAAACAGTTGATGTTTAGTGGTTAATTGTTAAGATGTTTCTTGCGAGTTAAAGTATTTGCAATAATCGGTCGAATCAATTCCTCGTTCTGTCGTTCCGGTCAATAAATGAAATATCGCTTCCTATAAGACTATTGATTTTATCATCATGTCCGGATTTGTTTTCTGTGAAACAGAAACAGGATGATATAAAAACCAGACTCAAAAGAAAGATGAACAACTTACTACATCTCATAAACTTCTATCTGGTTTTCAGAGCTATTAAAGGCATAGATTAACTTCCCATCTGAACAAAAGTTCGAATAGACAATCCCCGGGAGCGACATACAGTCTCCATCATCTCGCCAGAGCTCAAACTCACTGAAACAATCCGATTGCATGTATAACGTTCACCATAAGTCGGTATCAGGATCAAGAGTACATCTCCAGCAATGCAAATGTCACTATTCAGTACATAAAAACCTTTTTCATCTCTATCTGCCTTTTGAGCGAAAGAAATGTTTCGACTATAAAGGGCAGAATCAGCCAATGCCTCAACATCGCATCCAACAAAGGAGTACTTTCCTTAAAAACTTCCATGGAAGTAACAGTTGCGGAACTCGCTATTCTCCAAGAATTCCAGAAAGATCATATCGGATAATCTGACCAGACGAATTATCTATGCAATAAAGATATGACGAACAAGAATCAAGAGACATAGCGCCAATGTTCTCCCTGACGCGCAATTCATATAGGAACCGGCCTTCCCAGTCGAAGATATGAATGGTCGGTATGTGCGACGGACTTGCTGTATCTGAAAGCGAACAGCCATCGTATAGCGCAATGATATATTTGTCAGAAGATGTTAAAGTTCTGTAATACTGCATTGACTCCGGGCTGAACTGGCTTTTAAGGATAGACTCCCAGTTTTTATATGATGGGTCCACTGCAGATGAATGAATCTCCTTGCTCTTATAATCGATAATGGCAATCTGCGGGAAACACAACATGGCATATGCAAGTTTTCCCTGCGCTTCATTTCCTGTTAGTATTGAACTGAATTTGGGAATATAACGATCAGCATTAAGGCCCCTATAAGGATGAAAAGTATGTTTCTGTGTTCCTGTCAACTGTATCGTAAGTTCATTATGTTCGTTTACAAGGAGCAGATAGTTTGTGCTATTTAAAGGAGCCCAATCAACTGTACCATCCGGGATATCTACTTCTTGGAAAGAGTCCTCATTGTCTCCTCCAAGAACTCTCATTACATCGATTATATAAGCCGCTCCGGAGGCATTGTCTCTTACGTACAAGCCTTTCTGTCTCGCATCTGAAGGTACGATCCAGGGTTCGAGTATCTCGCCTGGTCCTCGTCCTTGTTTTACAAATGAACCGAGACGATGGTAATCTCCCATATCATAGGCAATGAACTGATTCGACTCCGTTTCATGTGATTGACTATGGATTATTAATATCGAATCATTGATAATCTGCAAATTGTATGCATATGGTATTTCTCGGAAAGAATCAGATAAAGACGTGTCCGGATCAACAGACATCACTTTCTCCGGCTCCACAAATTTGATTCTTCCCTCTTTCATTAAGGAAGAGTTGTGTTCACATGACAAAAGCACTCCCGAAAATAAAGGGATTGTTAAAACAGCAATCTTCGTTATAATATCCATTATACAAATTTTACAAGACTGATTTGCGAATCATGTTCAGCATCAAAATTTGGAATTTAGCAAAAAGCTACCACGTCCATTGCATACTTACCATATGATCCTCTACAATTTTTGCAATATTTCATATAATAATTCCCCGGAGTCCCGGTTTTGGAACACATCGGACCAAAAGTCCAATCCTCTCCATCTGCCAATGCCTCCACATTTGCCTCAAATAACAGAGTGCTTTCCTTGAGAGCTTTCACGGAAGTAACAGTTGCGGCAACAAGAAGAACCGCCGCGATAAGTGCATACTTGATTTTCATAACAGTAGTTGTTAATTGTTTAATTGTTACGTTCTATAGTTCTTGCAATGATTTTGTCATCTGCCTTGTTTTATCGCTCTGGACAGAGACACGGGGAAGGGATACTTATTGTATCTTATACATTACCACCGCATCATAATCTGATCCGTTTTTGATTGCATAGAGAGTCTTGTCATCAGCGCTGACGGCAATTGAACTGGTAGGGAGCGTCAATTGAAAGTGTTTATCCGGGGTACCATCCCACGAATAACGGTACACCTCCTGGCCTTTATTATAACCGTCATCACAAAAACGTTTCAATGAAGCCAATAAGTAAATATACTCTTCAGTAACAGCCACATCAAGAAATCCTCGCAACGCTTCCGGGTCACGAGTAATAAAATTGGCGTTCATTACTTCATTGTAGGTTACTTTTGCTCCTAGAGGAGAATACATGCGTGATGAAATGACTGTAGATGCTTTTGTATCAAGAATCTCAAAACCCAAGGCATAGAAGTAAAATGCAACCGCCCGATCTTTGTCGGGACTCGGTCTTACCTTTGCTTGGTAAGCGGTCTGCAAGCTATAATCCTCGGTTGGAATACTCTTCGTGATTTCGTCATCTGGGAAGTTGCCAAAACCTTTGATCTTTCCAGTTTCTACATTCTCAATGCAATAATTCGTCGGATTGTCAGTGTAGCCATGGTTTTTCCCGCAATATAGCACTTCGTGTTCCGATATACCAGTTATATTCGGAAAAGCAAATTGGCCTTCAGACAATCTATAAGTAAATTCAGGGATGGTCTTTCCCGACATCAAACTATCGACATCAAACAGCATGATAGATTCAGGATCCACGGATGCCTGCAATGTACGCTCATCATAGAATGAGATATCTATCAAGTTTGTTGTTTCCCCAGGACCTCTTCCTTCAGTTAAAAAGAACTGTTTCCGATCGTTTGCGGTATCAATCAAACATGCGTGCTGAGATTTGTTTGATGTCTTGAAAACAATATAATTTCCCTTAACATCCATCCGTTCTATATAATCCGGGACATCAAGCATCTCATACTCATCCAAATGCTCAACAGACGGGAAGTCACTTTCAAGCTGTGGTTTCTGTTGTTCCGAAGAACATGATAACAGAACCATGACTGCCAGTGTCGCTAGTATCCTTGCAAATTTCATTTATACTACAATCAAATCTATTGCATATAAAACGTGCCTTCTAATTTGACACCACCTATAGTAATGGATCCCGTGAAACACTTATTTTCACCCCCACAACATCCAAAATACTTACATGCATAATATACCATAGTTCCTTGCTCTGTATCAGCCAATGCTTCAACATTTGCCTCAAATAACGGAGTTTTATTCTTGATAACTTCCACGGAAGTAACAGTTGCGGCAACAAGAAGAACCGCCGCGATAAGTGCATACTTGATTTTCATAATAGTTAATGTTTTGTTGTTAATTGTTAAATTGTTACGTTCTATAGTTCTTGCAATGAACGGTCGAATAACTTCCTCATTCTGTCGCTCCGGACAGGATCGCCTACCAAGACCGGACGATGGGACCGATCTGTCAAAAAGGCATGGAACCGGCTGTCGTCAGGGATAAAGCCATTTTCCTTCCTGAATGAATGATTCTTGTCCAGATACACGGGAAAAGGGTACTTATACGTCTCTAGTAAATGCATGATGCTCCCGTAATCTTTTACAGGTGGCGATAAAATAATGGTCAGCATATAACGCCCTGTCCGAATAGATTCTTCATGCAAGGTTTCTTGCAAAGTTATTGTCTTATAATAATCGAAAAAAGAAAAATCTGCTTAAAAATTCTTGCATAGTCGCTCTTCCACATCTTCACAACCGACTGACAGTCAACATATTACAAGAACACAAACACACCCTGCAAGAGACGAAATCTTGCAAGGCGTGTATCTACTTGATTATCAGCGCCCTTTTATAACGCCACGTCTGAGGTCTTTTGCTCTTACTTGATGACCATCAGATACAGGTCTTTGTGCGCGGCGGAACTATCCATGATTTCTTCGAGAAGCCGCTTCTTTTTGGAGTATAACGTATTCCGTTTGGTTTTTGTCAGCAGCTCCAGCATGGGCGTCGTGAAGCCCGCCATGAACAAACATACCAGATTGTAGTGGTCTGCTTCTTTGCCGGGAAACTCTTCGCGATAGTATTTCATGGCATTGCCATGGACGGCGTTTATTTCTTTCTCCAACGCATTCATCTGTGCCTTTCCGCTTCCGATGGTTGCAGCGATTTCCATCACCTGTCCATAGACTATATCCCGGCCGTTTTTCTTATCGGAAGAAATGTAATAGTTCTCCAGAAGGGAGGAGATCTTGGAGAACTGTTTCTTATATGCTGCGATATAGCGCATTTGAACCGCCAGTAAGTCCCCTTCCAAAGCAGAGTTCTTCCGCTCGGATTCTTGAAGAAGCATGGCCGCCGTACTCAGATTGTCTATCATCTGTTCCCGCTCCAGCAAGATGATCTTACGTCTCCTGGAGTAGTATAACCAAAGAGCCAAAAGAGCAAGGAGCAAACATAAGACACTCACCAATCCGATTCTTTTTGACATGGTAAGAGCATGCTCCGCCGTTAATCTCTGCTGTTCTTGGTAATTCCGCTGAGCTTTGACCAGCGATTGCTCTAAAGTCTCTCTAATAATCGGATCCTGAAGGTCGATAAATTCTTCCAACGCAGCCAACGCCTCCAACGGTTTCTTTTCTTTCACAAGAAGTTTATACTCCAGGTAAGCTCGCTGTTCCGGATGCTTGCCAGACACTTTCAATCGCTCGACAATCTCATGTGCCAATTGGGTATTCCCTGTCATGGCTGCGACTTCGCCAAAATGAGCGACCTCAACCGAGCTCATGGATGCTCCGTATTCATTCAGTGCTCGGTTATAAAACAACATGGCCGAATCAGCACGTTCCGGAAGGGCCAAATATAAACTATAGGCGCCATGAATTAATGCACGACGCATTGTGAATGTGTCCGTAGGGCATGTGCTGATCAGTTCCTGAAAAATGGAATATGCTTTTTTGTACTCCTTCGTCGAATGATAAGTATCGGCAAGCTGCAGTTTCGCACGCTGTACTTGAAAGGAATCCGGTATGGATTCGAAAGCAGCGACACCCTGTTCGGCACTTTTCATTGCCTCAGAAACGCAATATGTTCCTAAAAACGCATAACTTTTTAACACATGACCTAGTCCAACGTAAAAAAGGTTCCCCTGCGCTCTTGCCATACTCGTTTCTTCCTCTAATAAAAGAATAGCTTCAGGAGATTCATGTGCATAATAATGAGATAGAGCCAGATAATACAGGCTCATCATCTCCTTCTCCTTAGGCCCGTGCTTTCGGAAATACTGATACGCAGGCAGCGCCAAGGAATCCGATGCCACATCCACATAGTTCTTGTCCAATGCCATCGCCTTCAAAAGCCGGTATTCGGCCAGCGTCCGGCCATGGAAAGACGATGCGTCCATCGCATTCAGCACGGTAAGGGCGCTGTCCGGACGTTCCTGGATATAATCCCATACCTGAACCACGCCTCTCTTCGCCCCGCAGGACGAGAGCGTCATAATACTGATTATAAGCGCAATAACAACATTCTTCACTTCAGTCTCTGTGCTAACTCTTACATGAATATTCCTGCAAAAGTAGTGAATTACATCCGAATCTATACAATCATTTTGGCGTTAAGCACGTGTCTCGCCCGTTCCGACTCTGATTTGCGATTGTAGGATCAAATGCATAATTCAAATATGATTAAACTTCCGTAATTCATAAACGTCGTCACCACTGTCGGAGATATGATGGCGCAGATAGTAGAACTGCCCTTTCCATTCCGTAATGCGATCATACTCCGCAATATCTGACATCAGAAAATGTGATGCGGCAACATCTTGACCAGAAACCGTATAGAGCGAATAATACCGTCTACCGGAACCGGCATTGGACCGATTGTCTCCTTCAAAAGTAAGAGCCATGAATGCACAATCGGTTTTACATAGCCCAACGACGAGACTGTTCTTCTGGAGAAATGGAATCAACTTGTTCCTATCAGGTATAATGTCATCCTGCAAATCCTCCACGACGAACGAAGGAGAAGTCCAGGTAGCCACTCTGGAGATATCGCCTGTTTCAAGATTGCAGGCCCATATCGACAGCTCATTTCTAGGCATATAATACAAGATATCACCATCAATGCAGAAGGGAGACACAGCATCGTTCACATTCAGAACTTTGTGACTCCATACGGCCTCTTTTCCTACAAAGGAAACCTCTCCGGTTTCTTTATTCAACAGGTCAATGATATGGGAATCCCGGATGCCATTGGTATAAATAACGATATACTTTTCAGTTACCAGAAAGTCACTGCATGCGGAAGGGTACTGCCACTCCCGGATCGGAGTTCCATCCGGTTCGTACTCTATGAACTTCAGGAGCGACGTACTCCATACCACAATTCGTCCATTCCAAGTCCGAACCCGCCCCGGTGAGTAATACTCCAATTGACCGCGCCCGGATCGATTAATGATATTCAACAGCTCCCCAGATAAATCAAAAACAGAAATCGCCTCACTGTTCCTGGCAGACACAACGAAGGATGTGTCTGACAGGAAACATAAGGATTTGATGCTGCCAACAGGATTTTCGTGATCATCCAACCTGCAGATCAAACGCGAATCGGGTTCTGAGAAAACTACGTGAGAAGAATGGGAACACCCTGCCGCAAGCAGCGGTATGGCGGCAAAAAGTAGCTTGGTATGAACAATGTTCATTTCTACTAATTCAATTAGAAACAACCTACTAAATCGGAACAAGAAAATCGGAAAAGTAACCCCTTTATCTTTTAAAACCGCACTAGCCTGCATTCTCTTTATGATTCCGTTCTTATGACCAGGAGGATACTTTGACCCTAATCTAAATCTATATTAACAAGAGCACATTCACCCTCTAGAGTGATGGAAATACCAAACAATTCATCCTGGTTATCTCCAGGGCACAAAAGAAAAACGCTTCTGTCTGTCGTGTATTTTATCTTTTCCTGCCCAACCCAGTCAAAAGCATAGATCTCCTTGCAAGAAATGGCATCACTATCCAGATGAGCAACATAGATATAATCATTGGTAGGACATGCCATACGAAAACCATACTCATGGCCTGCCTTGATATCGACATATGGCAGTGAAGTGTCGATCTCTGGCTTGTCAATAATTCTGACAGCTGTCTGCTCAATCTTATCATCCGCAATACGAAAGCACTCAAGGACTGCCCCGTAGAGCGTTGTAGAAACAACCATGCCTTTCTCCGGAAATCCTTTTACTGAAGCAAGTTGATAGGCAATCATGTCGCATTCCCTGTCAACTTCGGGATAATTGCTATAAGTATCGATTGCCTCAATGCCATCCGAAAGGGTGAAGCGGATATTCTTATCTCCTCCCTGCAAATATCCCTCATACAAGCATTTACCCGCTTCGAAGTGATGACAGTTGTTAATTATCCCGTTTAACGGATGCTGGATCTCTTGCTTGAATATGGCTTCCCCTGTTTTTCCATCAAGGTGGTACACGAGTGTCTTACACAATTCTTTATCGAAAACAAATAGATTATCTTCGTCTTCAAAATAATCCATAGATCTGAGATTCACTCCCTCTCCAGGGCCTCTTCCCACTTTTATGCTTTCAGACACTTTTTCTCCCGTGTTCTTGTTATAACTATGCAACCAACAATCAGGGGTATAGGCTAAAACAAAAAGGAATTCTCCTTCTTTGCAAATGTCCACCGGCCGGCCGACTTCAAGCGAACCGCCTATTTGCCTAACATTGGCCTCGCGTTCTTCCTCGAAGGACACCGGACGCATCAGGCTATTTGAGCCACAACCGACTACACAAAAAACAAGTGCAGAAACCTTTACAACGTATAACCGCATATGCAACGAGCACTTCCTAAAACATATGGTCCATCAACCCAAGAAATCGGGGTCCATTCTTTTCCGCAATGCAGACACTTTATCTTACATTCAATCAATACAGACCTCTGCGCACACTGCATAGTGATAGTTTCTTTTTCAGACAATGCCTCTACATTATTATCTAGAAACCTGCTAACTCTATCTTTTGAGTTAAATGATGTAATTATTGACAATGCAACTACCATGGTAACCAAAACCAGGCATAGTAATTCTTTTATTACTTTCATAACAATTGTTGTTTGGTTGTTAAAAATACGTTTTAAAGATTATGCAATGTTCGGCCGAACGATTCTTTACAAAGTTATAGCCTCAAAAGAATCGATAAAAGAAAAATCTGCTTAAAAAATCTTGCATAGGCACTCTCTCGTGCTTCAACAACAGGCTGATAATCAATATATTGAGAGAGAGCAGGGAGGCCTTGCAAAATCCAAAATCTTGCAAGGTACATAACTACTTGGGTATCAGGACTCTATTTGGGAAATGCGATTCCTAAGGTTTTTGCCGGTAAAATGGCTATCTTTGTAAGCTAAAACGTTGGAATCATGACCATCGAAATGGAACAGAAGCAGATTCCGGTACTGCTGCTTACCGGATACCTCGGGAGCGGGAAGACGACGCTCCTGAACCGGATTCTCTCGAACCGGAAAGGAATCAAGTTCGCCGTGATTGTCAATGACATCGGCGAAGTCAATATCGATGCGGACCTCATCGAAAAGGGCGGCATCGTGGGCCAGACGGACGACTCGCTCGTGGCCCTGCAGAACGGTTGCATCTGCTGCACCCTGAAGATGGACCTGGTGGCCCAGCTGGCGGAAATCTCCGCCATGCGCAAGTTCGACTACATCGTCATCGAAGCCAGCGGCATCTGCGAGCCGGCCCCGATCGCCCAGACCATCAGCACCCTGCCGGCCTTCGGGCCGCAGTATGTCCATGAAGCCCTTCCCTACCTGGACTGCATCGTCACCGTGGTGGATGCGCTCCGCATGAAGGACGAATTCGAAAACGGCGGTGCCCTCCAGAAGGAGGACATCGGCGAGGACGACCTGGAACGCCTCGTCATCGAGCAGATCGAGTTCTGCAACATCGTCCTGCTGAACAAGGCCTCGGAGATCACCCCGGACGAGATGGGCAAGCTCAAGGGCATCGTCTCCAGCATCAATCCGCAGGCGAAGATCCTCGAGTGCAACTACGGCGACATCGACCTGGACGAGATCATCTACACCGGCATGTTCGACTTCGACCGCGTGGCCACCTCCGCCGCCTGGATCGCCGCGATCGAGGGCGAGGACGAGGAGGAAGAGGCCGAGGGCGAGGCCCTGGAATACGGCATCGACACCTACGTCTATTCCGCCCGTCCGGCGCTGGACCTGAACAAGTTCGACTACATGGTCGCGAAGAAATGGCCCAAGAGCATCATCCGTGCGAAAGGCCTGTGCTACTTCTCCGACGACATTGACAAATGCTACCTCTTCGAGCAGGCCGGCCGCCAGAAGAGCATCCGCGACGCGGGCCTCTGGTACGCCACCATGGAAGAAGATGAGCTTGAGATCCGCCTGCAGCGCGATCCGATCCTCCGCCGCGACTGGGACCCGGTCTATGGCGACCGTATGCAGAAGATCGTCTTCATCGGCCAGCACCTGGACAAGGCA
>ODAI012553551.1_pt1 | contig 26040 bp, 31 predicted proteins | sample 1539321 | NCBI WGS metagenome assembly ODAI01 (sample SAMN02144231, study PRJEB22623) | gut metagenome | biome: sheep rumen | host: Ovis aries | place: New Zealand
TAGATTAGTAAAGGATGCATAATATGGAAAACATTATTACAACATTAGCCCCTCTTATTCAACCAGCAGCATTACCACTACTTATTGCTGTAGTTTTAGTGATTTGGGTTTATTATAAACTTCAATCTATAAAAGCTGATAGAGAAGTAACTAAAGCTGCTAGAGATAAAGATAGTCAAGAATTACACGATGTAGTTCAAAAGAATACTTGGGAAATCAACAATCTAAAAATGGAAGCTCAACACAGAGATACAATTTTAGATGATTTACGTGCACAGTGTAATGAACTAAATACTAATCTAGCATTAGTTTCTCAAAAACTAGATTCATTAGTAGAAGCAATAAAGGAATTGAAAAAATGAAAAAGTTATTACAATCTATTATATTCAATCTAATAGTAGATAAAATCATAGAACTTATTCAAAATAAAGACAAAGATAAAGAAAACAAATAAATTGTTACCTTTATTTTTCAAATAATATATTGTATTCTATACCATATTATATCAAATGAAAAATAAGTGTAACAAATAAAGAACATAAATAATATGACAGAATTCCTTATATTTCTAACAACAGTTTTATTCATTGTGCTTATTTTGTTATTAGGTTCTTTATTCTTTGATGAAAATGACTGGAAAACAAATAACAAGAAATGAAAACTAATTTTTATAGAGGTATTATAGATGCTTGATAATACAGATGAAATAATTGAAAAATGTAGAAATTTTTTGAAGAAGAGTTCTTCAAAGTTTTCTAGTCAAGTTACAAAGCAGATTAGTGACTTAGAAAGTTTCAATGGCAATTTTTGGACTGACCAAGTAAGAAAGACATATTTGAGAACTGGTAAACGCAAGTATTGTCTTCATTTTTCTGACTGGTCTGTTCTCGCAAATGCCATTGTGTCTCCTTATACACAGTCACCTTGGCATATTGAATTGACTAATCGTAATGGATTAGAAGAAGTTCAAGAATATGTCAATAGTATTGAAGCAGATGCTGACATAAAATTTGAACTAAAGAAAGCATTGACTAGAGCAGTTATTTGTGGTGCTGGTTATATTGTTATTACTACTATTACTGATGAAGTCACAGGTGAACCTAAGATTGTTGCTGAATTCATCAATAGACAGGGTTCAGTTGCTATTGACCCTATGTGTGAAAAAGTAGATTGTAGTGATGCTGAAGAAGGTGCTATTGTAAACTATATTTCACTATCTAAAGCAAAACGTCTTTACGGTGAAGATGTAGTTCCTTATAAGTTTCCTGAAAATCAACCTAAAATGAACTTCCAAGGTATTGACCAGTGGGAGAATTTGACTGATTGTTTACAGATTGTTTCTTATTATGTCAAGAATGAAAATGGAACAGTTGACTATTACAAGATTTGCGGTAATTATGTAGTTGAAGCTCTTGAATTACCTATTCGTCATATTCCTATTGTTCGTTTTGCTGGTTATGAAAAGTATGATACTAAGGGTGTAAAATACGCTGGTATTGTAGATAAGACCTGGTCACTTCAGCTTGGTCTAAACATTGCATATTCTACTTTGATGGAAAGAGCAAACCGTTCTATCAAGGCTAATGTCATTATGTCTACACAAGCTGCACAAAACCTTGATAAGTATTATGAAAAGAAAGAAGACGAAGATGGTTCAGTTATCATGTATAACCAAGGTGCAGATGTTCCACAAGTTATTCGTGAAAGTTTTGAAACTGGTGACCTGAGTGCAGTTATTACTAATACTCGTAATTTGATTGCAGATGTTATTGGTATTCCATTAGCTGGTATTATTGGTGACCAAGACAAGACTGCTACTGAAATTCTTATTCAGAATAATAACAAGCAGTCAAATGTAGCTGTATTCTATGATAATGCTTATAAAGCAAATAGAACTATTGGTAAGGTTATTGTAGAACTTTTGAATAATGCAACTGATATTCCATTTGAACTAGAAAATGGTCCTGATGTTATTACAAACAATTTGAAGCATCGTCAAGAATTGAATGCTGTTGCTCAGTTGATGCCACCTGAAATGCAACCACTTGTTGCTATTCACATGTGTAATACTATTGATAGTGATTATGTTGAAGGTGTAAAATCTGATATTATTGCTAACTTAGGACAGAATTTGAAGTTAGTTTCTGAACAGCCTACTGACCCAGTTGCTATTCATGAACTTGAACAGATGAAGGCTACACTTGATGCTACAATGCAGCAACTTGAAATGCTTGATAATGAAAATAAACAGTTGAAGTTGAATGCACAAGCTATGGCTCTTGAACTACAAAATAGTAAAGAAAAGAATATGATTGACTTAGCAAAGCATCAAGATAGTATGAAACTTCAAACTGCTAAACTTGAATTAGAAGCAGAAAAACAAGGTGTAGATATTCAACTTGATATTGCTGATAAACAATCTGAATTAGCTAAAGAAGCAGTAGAAATAGAAGAAAAGAAATATGATATTGCTAAAGAAGCATTAGGAGTAGTCTAATATGGATTTTGGTAACGGACACGGATTAGGTAAAGCAACAAGAAATATGTTGCTGAATCCTTATGCTAAAGATGCTGCATATCGTCAATCTCCTGAAGAACATGAAGCACTTATTCATAAGTATGAAAGACCCGGACAAACGCCTATGGAAAGGTTGCTTGCCACTCAACGTGGATTAGATGAAGAAAAAATAAATCCTAAGTATTGGGATGACTCTCATCCTCGTTTAGATTTAGGTGGTTCATCTAGTTGGATTGACGATATTGAATACTTACCTGATTTAGGTATTGCTGTAATGCATACTGATGGAAGACAGTATTACTATCCAATGACGCCTGAAGATGTTGGTGACTGGATGACAAGTGATTCTTTAGGTTCTTACTATAATGCTAATGTAAAATTGAAGAGATAAGAGGTTTTATGCGTCAATTTGATAATAGAACATCATGGCTAGACAATGAGGGTAAACCACTTGCAGGACGTGTAAAGTTCTGTAAGTTTCATACTACTGAATTAGAAAATATCTATAATGTCAATGGTAATGTTCCACTTGATAATCCAATGTTTACTAACACACTTGGTCAACTAAATAATCAAGTGTTTTTGTCAGATAATACTAACTATACAGTTCGTTTTGAAAAGTATGTTGGTAATGGTGATATGACTGAAGATGAAGATAACTGGTTATTTCAGTATTCTTGTGATAATCTTTGGGATGTTTATGGTATAAATGTTGATTCTACTACATTTCAGTTGGTAAATAACATTACTGATTTACGTGCATTAGACCCTGCAACAATTACTACTAGAGATAATCGTAAAGTAGTTATTTTAGGTGGTTATAATACTATTGGTGATAAACCACAAGTAATGTATATTTGGAATTCTTCTTCTATTGAAAGTGATAATGGTGGTTCTGTTATCAAAGTTGCTACTATATCTACTGGTAGATGGGAATTGGTAAATACTTTCGGTGCAAACGGAGTTGATGTTCGTCACTTCGGTGTATTTGGTGTTGACTCTATTGCAGATGCTACTGATGTTATGTCACTTCAAATTGGTTATGCTAATAGTTATGCATATTCTATTGGCTTACCACTTTATTTTCCAGCAAATGATGGACTAACTTGGTATAAGATAAACAATTTGAACATTTATGGTTCTATCTTTGCTAAGGAAACAAGAGTATTTGGTAAAACTGGTTCAAGTTCAACTATTACTATTACTGATGATACTTCTTATCTTGATGTTTATACAAATGCAAGTAATAAAGCAGTATTTACTATTACTGGTCAAACTGTAAAAACTTCTTGGGGTAAAAATTCTACAAATTGTATTTTCAATCCTACATATAAGTTGATTGTTGATAGTGTTATAAACACAAACAATAAATCTTTTAGTAATATTGTATTAGATTGTCAATATGAACTTGTAGAAAATGTTTCTTTGACTAATTGTCAAATCAATGCAGTCAAGAAGTTAGGTGATAATTCTACATTCATTGGTTGTAAACTAACAGAAAGCATGTTTACTGATGCTTGTGATTTTGCATCTATTACTGTATATGATAGTGATATTATTGACATTGCTGATTGGCCTACTACTTCTAAGTGGCTTATTTTACGTCAGCAAAATACTATAGGACCACTTGATTTTGAAGGTAGAACAATTGATAGTTCATGTAATGTAACCTGGACTAGTAATGTTACTTATAAAAATGCTGTTTTTAGCAACTTCAATATAATTCAAAACACAGCAAATCTATATAATTGTAGTGGAACCTTTACTTGCACTGCTAATCTAAAAACATTATATATAGAAAATTCTGTTGTTTCTACTACAACAAATAACATTGCACTAACTGGTTTATATGCTAAAAATTCTACAGTTAGTTTTGGAAATCATATAACTGCAAACACTGTTTATCTATTCAACACTATTTTACAAGATGCAAATTATAACTATGTTTGTCAATCATTTACAGCAGAAAAATCTACTTTAGGTGCAAATATATATTCACCTGTCATGACTGTTCTAAATTGTGATGTATATGGAACACTTGTTCAAAATTCTACAACTAATGTGTTAGACTTCAACATTATTGGTAATAAATTTTATTCTGGTAATGGACACAATATCAGTTCTACAGTTGCTAATACAGTTGTAGTTGGAAAATGGTGTGATAATACTAGTCTTTTGAACCAACAGTTTGTTCTCATTGACAGAACAAATATAGATTTAGATGAAACTCACCATAGTTATACTTATTTGAATAATACTGGTAAATATGTATTGCAAAGAGATACAATAAAATGGACAGCTGATATTGATTATGTGTCTGACCCATATATGGCAAATGAAAACTGGGATGACCCACTATCTGAACAAACATATAATCTATTTAGTTATATTGGTGAAAGGGATGCAGATGCTACAACACCTTCTATTCATCTTACTACTTTCTCAATGTTTACTGTTGGTATAAACAATATTGGTAATCTTTCTATAAAAGCTTATTTACCTAATGTTTCAGTAAATGATAATTTGACTCAAAAGAAAACTACTTATGGTTATACTTCTTTTGATAGAACTATTTGTGATATAGAAAGAACTAAATCTGAATGGACTGCTGAAGCACAAGTTGGAACGTGGTTTAGAAAGGGTTATTCCTTCTTAGGTGGATATTCTTGGGGTATAACACAGCTTTCATTCTTCGTTGCATTTTATGGAACTATTGCTACACGTTATCCATCAAATAAAATTCCAACTACATTCATTATAACAAGACTCTAATTTTATATGAGTGTTTGAAATATAACACTCATTTATGGGACCGCATGTTCCAAGGTAGGCGATTGACTTTTGCAAAGTTGATGGATGCGTTCGATTCGCATCGGCTCCACTACTAATTTTATATGAGAACAATGGAACAGGGCTATTGTTCAAAACATTTTTCAAATACCCTGGTCAATAGGAAACATCTATTATGATGAATACAGATAAGGTCAATGCAGTATATGAAAAGTATGCTGGCAAATCTGATACCAACACTGACAAAGTTGAAACCGAGGCTAAAGTTGAAACCAAAGCAGAAGAGGTAAAAGAAGAAACCGTTGCAACTGGGACAAATCAGGTTTCTGACACAAATACAGAAAAAGATAATAACGAAAAAACCCCAGATACAACAAAGGTGGAAACAACCCAGCCAGTTGAAAAAGAAACCAAAGTTGATAAGAAGCCACATTACACTAAACAAGAACAGATTGACTATGCTTTCCAAAAGAAACAGGCAAAAATCAAACGTCTTGAACAGCGTAATAAAGAACTTGAAGAAGAAATCAAGAAGTATAAAGGCTTGAAGCTAGAAGATTTCAAAGGTAATACACAGGAATATCTTGACTACGCAGTAGATTATAAAGATAAGCAACGTGAATTAGCAAGAAATCAGGAAGAAATAAAATCTGAACAACTAGCAGAATATGATGAATTGAATAATAAGCGTATTGCTGAATGTTTTCCAGACGAAAAGGAACAGAAGATTTTCAGAGCTATTATTCAGCAAAATGGTCAGTCATTCTTGCAAAAGTTAGATACGTATGACCCTGAAGGTGCAATTCTTAGTTACTTAGATGATTGTGATATTTCTCCTTTGGTTACAAGAATTCTTATTAGTTCGCCTGAATATCTAAATGAAGTTCTTTCTAAACGTTCACCATTTGGCAAATATAATGCTATGGATAAGTTGGCTCAGAGAGTTCAGTATGCTCGTGAAGAAATGAAGAAACGTGCTGAAGCTACTGCTAATAATACAGAAACAGAAGTAAAAGCAAAACCTAGTATTCCAGTAGTTGGTTCAGTCACAAAATCAGAAGATACTAAAGATTCTAAACCTGTATTTGACCCTAATCAAATACTACACAAATTGAAAACAAAAAACAAATATCATAAATAGTGGTCTTATTGACCAAGGAGAATAATTATTATGCCAAATTCTTTTATTACTAACAAACTTGCAACAATGGTTGCTATTCGTGCTGCAGAAGCAGGTGCTTTCTTGACAGTTGGTTCTAAAAAGTATTTCAAGAACCAGATTGCTGACAAGAATAACGGTCAGGAATATAAGTTCTACGTTCGTGACACTGGTGATGCTGTAAACCGTCTTGCTTATCAGGATGGTGACAAGATTGCTATCGCTGAACGTGCAGTTACTCTTACACTTGACCCTTGGCACGTTTTGATTTCTACTAACGCAATTGAAAAGGTCACAGACGTTGAAGATTGGGAAGATGAAATTGCTAAGCCAAATGGTCAGAAGCTTATCCAGGGTGTAGTTCGTAAGGCTATTGCTAATGACCTTGGTAAGGTTGGAACTGCATTCATTGGTTCTGGTTTCACTCCACTTTCTCAGGCATCTGGTCACTTGTCTAGTGTTGTTACTGAAGACCTTTATGGTTTCGTTGACCCTAATGTTGAAGCAATTTTGACTTCTAACGGTCAGCAATTCGTTCCAGTTGATGCTCCTGATATGTATTCTAAGGGCTTGCTTGGTCGTTTCCACGGTGCAGAATATCGTGCACAGCGTTGGATGCCTGTTGTAAACGTTTCTAAGGCAACTTCTGATGCTATCAAGGCTGGTAAGGTTTCTGCTATGGCAGTAAATGCTGACGATGACAAGATTTGGGACATGACACTTTCTGGATTGACTGCTGGTCAGGTTATTCCTAAGGCACTTCCTATCTTCATTGAAGGTGTAAAGGCTTGTGATACTGTTGGTGACCCAACCTCTATGGATCAGGTATTCGTTGTTCTTGAAGCTGTAACCGCTACTGGTGCAACCGCTGTTGTAAAGGTTCGTGCTAAAGACATTACTAAGGGTGGAACTCGTGAAATTGCTAAGGAAGACGGAACTTCTTTCGCTGCTGTCTCTGCTGTAACAGGTAACACTGATACTGCTGCAGAAGGTAAGTATTTCACTGGTATTATCCGTGCTGATGGTGCTTATGAATTTGAAACACTTGACAAGCTTGATGCTGCAGGTGCTGAATATGAAAAGACACCTGATGTTGAAGGTCTTATCGTTCACCAGAACAGATTGGTTGACTTACGCAATATGACTGATGACACTCGTTGGGATATCGTTACCCTTGCTGGTTGCGTTGAACCTCGTGCTCAGGTAATGTTCTACGTCAAGTAATCTAAACATAAACCTATAATAATAACCCTTATAGAACAAACTCTATAAGGGTTTTATTTTTGTAATAAATATATTATGAGTAAAAATTCTGATATAAAAGATAAAGTTCGTAAAACTAAAGAATGGAAAGAATTCAGAGAAAATCTGATAAAGAAACAGAAGACTTCATTCATTAGTGAAAAGAAATTGATAAAAGGTGCTAACTGTCATCACTTAGACTTAGATGTAAATCACTATGATATATTTGATGATGAACACCAAGTTATGTTGAACAAAAAAGACCACGAAGTATTACACTACATATATGGAGATGAAAAATCATGGCAAAAACAAAATTGGAAAAGAAAGTTAGAGAGATTGAAACTTCTATGCGAGATGATGGACAAATTCCAAAGACCTCAACAGAACAACGATTAGAAACTATAGAAAAACTATTAGCTGAAATAGTTGAAATTCTAAAGAGAAAGCATCCTAGTTCAACTGATATATTTGGTAGTAAATAATGTATTTTACACTAGAACATGACAACATATTCAAAGAATTAGGCAGATTGTATGCAGAAGACAAGTTGATTGCTTATACACTTGACCCTCGTAAACTATCTAATGGTTTGTATACAGTCAATATGACATATAGTCTAAAATTTGCTACTTATCTACCTCATATATTCAATGACTCATTTCCTTTATCAAGAGGTTTCAGAATACATGCAGGTAATACACTAAAAGACTCAAATGGTTGTATTCTTGTTGGAAATTCTATACAAATAGACTTAGCTAATAAAATAACTTTATTGAATAGTAAAGCAACATTATCAAAAATACTTTCTTTGATAGATAAATCAGATAATAAACTAATGATAATATAATAAAAAATCCAGTGACTCACATAGCCAACTGGATTTTCTTTTTAGGAGGATAAACAAAAATGAACAGTAATTTTTAGTTACATATTATTTATATAAAGTATTTTCTAATCATATCAGTAGTCTTTTCTAATTCTTTTCTGCATGCACGTTTGGTTTCTTGTCTAATCTTAGGATTGTTTCTAAAGTTCTTATAACTGCTATATAGATTTACGTGACGAAGTTCTAGCAATAACAATATAGTATTTCTATCTTTTGTATTATTTATTTCACTCATGTATTTTATCCACTCATAAGAGTCTTGTGGATATTCAGCTGGTATGTAGTTATGATTCCATTGTAAATAACCTTTATCATTGACTGGATATTTGTATTGCTTGGCTAATTCAAAATTTCTGAATTTGTTTTGACTATCAACTAATGTATATTCAATTCTATTCTGATACAAAACTGGTTCAATATCGTCATTCAAAGCAAACATTTTTTCTAATACTTCATAAAGTCTCAAAAATCTGCTATCTTTATAACCGTGAATGTCTTTGAACTCTTGCCAACCTTGTTTGTCATCAAAATAACTATTGAACAAGTCATGAACTTTCTTGTGGATATTATAGTTCAAAGCTACAAATGGATTGTCAAGCTTTGTATATTCTGTATTTTTCATAATGATATGATGACAGTTCCAATCGTCTTGTAAAGGTTCATTTGTAATATAATCTAAACCTTTTTGATTGTTGAAAATCTTTAGTCTATGGTCTTGCCAAACTTGTGAACTTCTAAACTGTTTCTTTTCTTTTTCAGTCATAGAAAAATCATGTCTATTGGTCTTGATAAGCAAATCAAATGTATTCATATATCTAATCCTCTCTAAAATAACTAATTGTTTTGTTCTATATTATATTTATATAAGTTACACTTGCATTTTTTGCATTTTCTTTTAGTTACATATTATTTATATAAGTTACAGTGTCATTTTTTGACCCTTTTACTATTGTCAATGTAAACATTGACTTTTATTTGTTCGTTGACACTCACAAATAAAACCTTATATTTTGTTACACTTATTTTTCAAATAATATATTGTATTCTATTCTATATTATATCAAATGAAAAATAAGTGTAACAACTAAAAATCTATAAAATAATAACCTATAGACAACCCTAGAAATACCTCTAGATTGCTCACAGAGACGTTCTGAGACGTTTTTATACGTTGGTAATATAAACTATTGGTATAACCTAAAACGACCCTAGAACGTCATTTCTGGTCAAATAAACGTATATTATATTTTGTAACAATAAAATAATAAATAAATAACAAAAATATAATAAAATTCTGAAAAATTCCGTTATAAATATAATAGAAAACCTAAAAAAATAATCAAAAACTAATAAAAAATAATAAATAAATAATAAATAAATAACAATTTTGTAACAAAAATTTGGAATTTTTTATTATAAATATAATATAATATAACGGAGGATATAAAATGGGATACGAAACAAACGAAAATAACGATTTATTTGATAAAATATTTGATTTTTATAAAACGATACCAAACGGTTATTTATATTACGATGGAACAATATTTGATTTCCGGGGACGAAGAAACTATAATTGGTTGGATAAATCTACGTGATTTACAAAAATTGAAAAAATTGAACGAATTCTGGGATAAAAATAAACGAAAATTATACGAAAATTGGAAATTGAAACAAATACAAACTGATTTTGAATAACTATAATAGTGGAACAAAAGGTTCCACTTTATCGTAAAATAACCTATTGTAACTAAAAAATAACATAAAAATAATAAAAAAGTAATAAAAAATATAAATCTTTTTATATAAATATATTGACAAACAAAGAAAAATTTATTATATTTACTACATAAAAATGAAAAATTGTCACAAAATGACAAAAAATGACATTGCAACTTATATAAATATAATATAAAACAAAACAAATTCTATTATTACCTTCTCCTTGGCCAAGGTTCTAGGTAATACTAGAGAAGGAGAAGGTAATAATTCTATGCAAATACAATATATTTCTACAACACATACTTCTAAAGATTTAGCTAAAAAGCACAAAAAAGAAGTAAATACATTTCACAACATTTATTACAAAGATGCTACTTTTGAAGAAATTGCTTCATTATTAGATTCAGGTTGCACAATTGCAAGAGTAGGTAATACTACTGAATTTGTAGCAATAGACATTGACAGAACTTCAATCAATATCAACACAGTCTATGAACACTACAAAAACAATCCTGATTATGCAGTTTCTTATTCAGCATCTAACAATCCTTTGAAGTGGCATCTATTAGTCAATCTTCACAAGACAATAACCAGAGAAGATTATAGAAATGAACTTCAAAAAATTTTTGAAGAAGTTTGTAAAGAACTAAAAACTAGATTTGACTTCATTGAGTTAGATACAAATGCTGATAAGTTTGACCAGTGTTTCTTTGGTCAATCAGTAGAAAATGAAACTGAAGTAGTTCTTCCAGGTTCCACTAGATTATACAAATGGTGTAAACAAAATGAAACACCTATGATTTACAAATCTGAAAAGACTATCAAAGTTCATCCTAGTCTAAATTCTGCTGACTATTGCAAAAAACACAATCTTCTAACTATTCAAGAAAATAAAAGATTTGACATTTATCTACCATCTATGACTAAAGGTAAACTAAAACTTATTGCAGAAGGTCACAGATATAATTGGTGCAAAATCATTGGTGCAAAACTTCTTATGAGAATTTTCTACCTAAATGAAAATTTTGAAGAAAACTGGAATAAGTGGGATTACCTAGATACTTTTGAATGGGTAGTCAGAACCAATGTTATTAGACCAGATGAATTTGTCAATACAGATGATTATAAAGGTTTAGTCAGATTCTTTGATAATAAGTATGATATTCTATTTGATAAAGACTTTGATACAAAATGTGAAGTATTAGAAGGTTATTTCAAAACTTCTAAAAGACAATACAAATCAAGATTATACAATCCAACTGTTTATAGTCAAATAATTCAAAATTATCAGTTTGATAATAACACAATAGTTTTCACTGATAAAGAAGAACTTCAGAACATTTGCAAAGACTATACTATTGACTATTACAAATTCCTAAAATATACAAAATCTTTAGGCTACAATGTAGCATTTGAAGTAGAAACCAACAGAACAAATAAAGGTAAATGTTTAGAAGGTTTTACAGTAGAAAATAATACAGTTCAAATACCTAAAGCATTAGTTACAGGTTCTATTAGAAAATATTGTTCTATCAACAAAATCAAAATTGTTAGAATATAATTCTATTTGTTACACTTTATTTTCATATAATATATTCTATTCATTACTATATTATATCAAATGAAAAACAAGTGTAACAACTAACAGAGAATATAAAAAAATACCCTATGGAAGCAGCATATCTGACAATCCATAGGGTTTTGTGATATTTGAGTATTATTATAAAAGAGTTATATTATTTATTACTTGCTAAATATTCATCAAGTTCTTCTATAACGTCTTCCTGGTTTATATCAACAGAAGTATATTGTTTAGAACCATCAGAATAATAAAGAACTATATTGAAACCTTCGTCAGTAGAATAACCTATTAGTTTTTTATCTGTCATTTTTATTACCTCGTGTTATAGTGATACAACAATGATAATAAATAGTCTATCAACTGTAAACTATAAAAGGAGAAAAATAATGATACCAGATAAAGTTATAAAGAAACTACCTAATGCTGATTTAGTTGATTTACATTTCCAGTATTGTTTATTTGAAAAATTATACAATAATATAGGTAATAAACTAAAATATACATTATGTGTTCCAACTTGTCGGAATAGAAAACCTAACATATTAGAACACATTGATGATTTCAAAGATAGTAAAGTATTAGCATTTATTTACGAAGATGAAATAGACAAATACACTTGGTTATCAAGTAAAATTGAAAAAGTAATAGTGCCTAAAACTTATATTAGTTGTGCTAAAATGCGACAGTTTATTCAGCAATATATGAGTGACCAGTTTTATTGGGTTTGCGATGACGATATAAAAGAAATATATTTTCCTTGGAAACTAAAGAAACTGAATGTATTTGAAGGTTTGTCTATGATTGAACAGCTAGTTGAAAGAGAATATCCTACAAATGACTTTTCTTATATTTCACCTACACATGTAGAAATAAGTTGTTCTTTCTTCAATGGTGAAAATTTTTCAACAGGATGGGCTTCTCAGTGCTGTTTATATAATGGCAAATTATGTAATGAGATTGGACTAAAATATACAGGTGATAATACTACTGAAGAAAGTATAGAGTTTCTAATCAATAGTTATAAATGTAAAAAACCAGCTAAAGTAACTCATGCTTTCTATGTTCACGAGTTTAGTCAATGTAAAGGTAAAAATAGTATTGCATCTGCTAAAGAACAGATGCAACGATATATTCAAACATTGAAAGATAGATATAGTGATTTACTAACTATCAAATGGTGTAAAACAAGTTATATGCCTACAATTAGAGTAAATTATAGAAAACTTAGAAAATTATATATGCTTGACACGGTCATTTAGTTCAGCAAACTTAGCATTATTCCATCTATTTGTGTCACCTACTAAATAACCAGTTATTCTACGTAATCTTTCAAACTTTACCCCAGAACCATATCCAGATTGTTCAGGATTGCATTCTGGGGTTATTTTATGCTCTTCTAATAGGTTTATATGGTCTTCTTCAAAAGTGTCTCCAGACGTCGTTTCTGAGCATTCTGTGACATTGCATCTTTTTAGCATTTCACTATACATTTCATCAACAATTTTATCTGTATTCATATCATTATACCTCTTGGTAAATAGAAATTAGTCAACTAATTTTTATTAGATATATTATCTATTTCTTTATAAAGGATTTTACAATTATGGCAGATAAAAATTATAATGAATTAGCAGGTGAAACATTTGAACCTTATGACCCTAATAAACCATTATTTACTTGGAAACCTGACTGGTCAAGAACAAAAGAATATCTAAAATCTATTATTCCAGGTGCAAATGCAGTAGATTTTTATGCAAATAATCCAGATGCACCTATTAGTGAAACACTTAGTCTTTTAGCTGAAGATTTCGTTCCTTTCTATGGAAATATCAAGAATGGTGGTGATGCAAGTGATTTTATTACTGAAGCTGCGCTTATGGCTATGCCAATGGCAAAACGTGTAAAAACTGCTAATCCTAAGCATAACATGTATAAAACTGTATGGGGTGAAACATTTGAAGAAATGCCTGATGGAACAGTTCGAGCAATGTCTAGAGATTATAGTTATCCAGATAAAACTAAAATTGGCTGGTATGACGAAATGACTGATGCAGATAAAGCACAAATGTTGAAATCTGCTGAAATGTCAGAACAAGCACATAATATAGTTCCTAAAAGAAGTGAAAAAGCATTTATTGATACTTTTGATTATAATGGTCAGAATTATACACCTATTGAGTTTGAAAAAGAATATAGAAATAAGAAAATACGTTTGAATGAACTAAATAGTAAAAAGAAACCAACAAAGAAAGATATAGCTGAAATGTCTGCTTTGACACGTGATATAAAGAAAATGGAAATTTTAGATGTCGTGTCAGAATATGAACAACCTACTATTGGACGAAACGGTGCAAATTGGTGGGAAGCTAATAAATATGTTGAAGATGAAATGAGTAAAATGTATGGACCTTATTTAGAAGATTTACTTGATACAGATAGATAATATATTTTTACCTCTAATAGTTATAGACTGTGTATGAAAATATACAGTCTTTTTATTTTGTTACCTTTCTTTTTCATTTGATATAATATAGATATAGATAGAATATATTATTTGAAAAATAAGTGTAACAAATGAGTTTATAGTATTATAAATATAATGTAACACAATAGTATTAGAGGTATAAAATATGCTCAATGAATATGTAAATGTATTAGATAATGAACTTTATAGTAATTCAGTTAGTAAAATGAATTATAATACAACTGCTACAGAAAATGAATACACTGTTATAGATACTGCAGTTAGTAAAAAGATGCCAGAAAATTATGTTGACATGGAAAAACTACAATATAATGACTATCTTTCTTTTATAAATAATAATGAACATGACACAAACAATTAGAGGTATAAAATCATGACTGATACAGAATTAGATATTTTAGAAATCAAACAAACACTAAATGAAATGAAAAAGAATATTGCAAAGATTGAAAATAATCTTCGTGATAGTTATTTCAATGATAAGATTATAGAAATGCAGTATGGAGATAATGAAAATTACAAAGCTCGTATGAAGATTGACGATTGCATGAATGCATTGCTAAAAACTAAACAAGAATATAAAGATAATGCTAAAGTTCAAGAATATTGTGATACTGCATTAGAAGCTTTGCATAAACAATACATTGATTTATCTTTAGAGGACGATGATGACAAGTAAGAGAATTATGTTTATTCCTGGCGACGTTGGAGGTTGCGGTTATTATCGTAATCTTCAAATTGCTCATTATGCCATATTGACTAATAATCAGATTATAAAACCTATGTATTCAGGTGTTCAAACACTTCAAAATGCTAAGCAAGATATTACATTTACACAAAGAGTAGCATCTGAAAAAGGATTTCAAGCTATCAAGAAATTCAAAGATGAATGTGGTTGTAAGTTAGTTATTGACTATGATGATTTAGTTTGGTCACAAGATAAACTTCATACTTATAATATGTTTATCAACCAGATGAACATTATGGATAATTATAAGTCAATGGAAAAATACTTATCTAAAACTGCTGATTTGGTTACAGTCACAAATGAATACTTGAAGAAAGAAGTTGCACAGTTTATAGACGAAAGTAAGATTATTGTAGTTCCTAATATGTTGTCAATGAACGACTGGTTGTTTGATAGAACTACAATGATACCAAATGAAGATATATTCTTTTATGCTGGTAGTTTATCACACTATAACAACAAGAACAAGCAACATGGTGACTTTTCTATTCCATTTGCTAATTATATTTCTAAACAGAAGTCTATCTTTATGGGTGATGAAGCACCTTGGTTCATGAATGCTGTTTATGAATATTCATGGGTAGACTTAGCCAGATATGCTAAAGCACTATATCAGAATAGTAGATATGCTAAGTTTACTATTGCACCTTTAGTCAATAATAAGTTCAATTGTGCAAAATCTGATTTGAAATACTTAGAAAGTTGTGCTATTGGCAGAGTATGTTTAGTTAGTGATTTTGAAGGTTCACCTTATGCAAATGCTCATCCTTTACAGAAAATACCAGAAAATGCTTCTATAAAAGATATAGAACAAATTGTCAAAACTGCTAAAGAAAACTATGCTGAAATTCTGAATTATCAGTATGAATACTTGAATAGTCGCTGGCTAGACACTAATTTTTATCTATACGAAAACATTTTCAATTCAATCTAATTTTTATTGGAGAAATATATGCAGACATTTATTATCTGGACAACAAAGAAAAACAGTTATATGGCACCTATTGAAAAAGCTAAGTTGCCTAAATCATTTGAACATTCATTTGAAATTGAATGTGATGTGCCTATTTGTGATAAAAAGGTAAAATTACCAAAGAAGATTGAAAAGATTGAACATATTTCAGGACTTATTCAGAATTTGCAAAGAATTATGAATGAGGAAGAATTGGCACCGTTTGAAGTAGCAGACGGCTAAGGTGGTAGACCACTGAAGTTTGTAGGCATCTTCGGTAAAAACCTTCTGTAACGTTTACAATAAAACGGAGGTATAGTTATGAAACTGTATGATTATGTAAAAGATTTATTCAAAGATGGACCTGAACTTTGGCAAGATGAAAAATACATTACCAATAGTAAAGGTATTCAAATCAAAAGAGATACTAAAAGACTTAGAGATATGTCACTAGGTCTTGTTTCTTCATCTAATGCGGAAGAATGGTATAGAATTTGCAGACTAAACTGCGTTCCTGGCATTATCATAGAAGATTATAATGATAGTTGGGTAGAACTATTCAATGACAATGTAGCATTAGTCAGAAATGAACTAACGAAGATGTTATTGAGAGAACGTGGTAATAAATCAGCTAAAACATTATTTGATATACTTGAAAGACGCGATAAACTTCATTGGGGTAAAGATGATAGTAAAGTAGCTGAAATCAAGAAAGCAGATGGAGAAACTATAACATTTAGGTTTGAAAATGTCTAAAAGACCAGTATTTACAAGAACAGTTGATGAAAATGGTAAAATCTTTATAGATTGTCATTTACTAAAACACCAATCTGCAGCAAGAAATTCTACAAAACAGATTTCTGGTATTGTTGGAGGTCGTGGATGTGGCAAGTCTATTTTCTTGTCAGTTATGGCAATAGAAGAACTTATCCAAGGTGGCAAGATTATTCTATTTGCTCAAGATTTCAGAGCATTGATGCTTACAATGTTCAAAGAAATACAAGAAAGATTCAGAGAATGTAAGTTAGAACCTATTGTAAATAACGGTTTACACTCTATCAAATTTGGTAAAGGTGAACTTTATGGTTTTTCTTATGAAAACATTGAGTCTGTTCGTGGTCTATCTGAATGTTCTATGCTTATTCTTGATGAATTTGCTATTGCACCTATCAACATATTAGAAACAGTTGCACCTTGTCTTCGTGGTTCTGCTAGACGTAAAAGAATTATATTTGGAACTACACCTCGTAAAGGTTCTATTTGGAATAAGTGGTTTAGAAATACAGAAGTAGATAAAGATGTATTTACTGCTACAATGTATGATAATACTGAACTTAGTGAAGAAGATTATAAACTACAAGAAAATGCTATCAAAGATGATGCTGCATTCCAGCAAGAAATTCTAGGAACTATATTAGACGATGATGTAGAATTTGGTATTATTAGACAGTTAGATTATCCATTGAAAAGAAAAGAAAATTATGGTATTAGAAAGATGGGTATTGACTGTGCTGGTTCAGGTGGTGACTATAATGTGTTTGTGGTTAGTGATGATAATGGCATTCTTGAAATTGTTAGAGAACAAATAGCTGATACATATCAGTTATATAATACTGCTAATGAATTAGCCAAAAGATGGGATGTAAAAAGAATAAACATTGACTGCACTGGTGGTTTTGGTAATGGCCTTTGTGATATGCTAAAACATAATGTCAGTAATATAGCAGTAAATGCCATAAATTTTGCTCAAAAAGCAAATAATGATACTGTTTATCTAAATGCCCGTGCTGAAATGTATTTCAACTTAGCTGACAAGATTAGAGAAGGTTTCTATATAGATGATGATAAGATTAGAGAAGAACTACAATATACTACTTATCAAATAAATGGTTCAGGTAAAACTTTATTGTGCCCTAAGGCTAATATAAAAGAACTAATAGGACGTTCACCTGATACTTCTGATGCTTTAGCATTAGCATTATATGATACAAGTAATATACTGAATACTCTAACACCTAATCAAAGTTTAGATATTGCTATGAGATTTGTAGATATTTGATGATATAAATATAATGTATAACTTGTTACACTTATTTTTCATTTGATATAATATGGTATAGAATACAATATATTATTTGAAAAAGAAAGGTAACAAATAAGGAGAATATGATATGCATTATAAAGAATATATAGAAGAAATCACAAATAAAGGTTATAAACTAAGTGGTAATATCTTTAGGGATAAGAAACACATGCCAAAGTGTTATAATCCTGTATTACAGAAACTATTGGAACGTATACAAGATAATACAGAACCTTTGACAGAAAGAGAATATAACTTGTATGGTTATCTAGTTATGTCATTAGTTCAAATTGTTCTAAACAATGTAAAGTTCAAATATCAAGACCCAGACATTAGAGAAGAATGTAGAACTGAAATGTATTGTGGCATATTGGAAGCTGGACCTAAGTATTTTGATAGAACTAAAGGTTCAACTGCATACAGTTATCTATTCAGAGTAGCTTATACTCAAGGAATTCATGTTCTAGAAGCTAAAAATCAGAGAACTGATATAGAAAATACACTTAGAGAAGCTTATGATGAGTATTTAGCAATAGAAAATGCTGGTAAAAAGATTTGCACTACAGAAGTTGATAGTTACTAAAACTAATTTTTATAGAGGAATTCATAATGACCAAAGTAAGAGATATTATAAAAGAAAGTGCTGCACGTGCTAATATATGTCCTAGAAAGAAAGAATTGCCAGAAGATCAGTTTGTTTCTGCTCTTCAGTTATTCAACGGTGTTTTAGAAGAATTCTCTTCAAAGGATTATATTGAAGCATATAAGAATGAAGTTGATTTCTCACCTACAACTGAAGGAGTTTATGTTGGCGAAGGTGAAGATGCTGATGTAACAGCTAATGGTATTCAACTTCCAAAGAAAATGTATTATAAGTATAATGGTGCTATTGACTGGACACCTATGGAGTTTATTGCTTACGATAACTTCTATAGTGCTACTTATTCTGATTTTATTGTTTCTTGGCAACCAGTTGGACCTAATCTTTATAAAGTATATTTCAAACCTAGATTTTTACAGAATAATCCACAGTGTAAACTAATCTATAATGTAGAAATGAAATATGAAGATGATGACGTTGTAAATTTGCCAACTCCTTATATTGAACTTATTACTCGTGCATTAGCTTATAAATTGTCAGTTCGTTATCCTCGTGTTGATACTACAAAACAGAATAGTCTAAAGGCAGAACAGGATGAATTAGAAGCTGCATTGAAAGCAACTAATGCAACAATGCGTATTATTACTAGAGGTGGTTCTCTTCCAGGTGGTTCAATGCAGTCTTATTTGAGAAGTGGTGGATTTATTGCTGATACTTATTTCTAATCGGAGTGTATAATGGCTAAAACAAGAGTTATAACAAATATTGTAGGTTCTACTGCTAAATCTGATTTAGCCAAGCTTGGTCAGAGTTATACACTGAATATGTTTGAAGAAACTACAAATTCTAATGAAAACTATGTTTCTAAAGTTTTGCGACCAATCAAGGGTTACAAAACTGTTTGTAGTATTCCTGGTGTATGTAGAGGTATTTTTACTTGTTCAAATGGTTATAATAATTCACCAATTACATATTGTGTATTTGGTAATTCTTTGTATATGATACAGATGCCAAGTAAAACACCTTATAAGATTGCTGATTTAGCACCTGGTTCTACACCTGTTCATTTTGCTGAAACCGCAGCTGGAACATTTGATAGACGAAGTTTGACAGTAAAAGATATGTCATCTCATTTAGTTATTGTAGATGGTGAATTCTGTTATGCAGTAAATACACAACTTAGACCTTCTAATCAGCGTGAAGATTTTTCTGTTATTCAGTTACCATATACAGACTATGAAAAAGGTATTACTATCAAACCTTCACATGTAGCTTATCTATATGGTTATATTGTAGTAAATGATAAGAATAGTGATAACTTTTATGTAACATATCAGTTTCCTTTCCAAAGAACTAATGATAATAATGAAGTAGATAAAAACATTTTCCAGGTTGGTTCTGAAGAATGGGGTAATAACGGTCAGTCACTACAAGCTTATTGGGCACCTGATAATACTACTGCTCTAATTGCTAATGGTTCTAGACTTTATACATTTGGTGATAGAAGTTATCAAATGTTCCAATATACTTCTGATGTAAACGTTCCATTCAATTCACCTGATACAGCTGCTTATCCTATTGGTCTAAAAGCAGTCAATTCTTTGTGTCAGCTTGGTTCAACTGTTGTTTGGCTTGGTTCATCTGATATTGGTAATAATGGTATATACGTATTACAAGGTGGAACTAATGCTGCAAGAGTTTCTACACCTGAAATTGAAAGAGAAATTTCTAAATTTGAAACAGTAAAAGATGCTACTGCACAAATTTGGCAAGACAACCAGCATGTATTCTATTGTATTTCATTCCCAAGTGCTAATGTAACATATTGTTATGATTTGACAGAACAGTCATGGTCAAACCGTTGTTCACTAAATCATAAAAATGAACAAGTTGTTTGGAGATATAACTTTGCTACAATGAATGCTGATGGTATTATTTGGCAGTCTTATGATGGTGGTATTGCTGAACAAACTGAGGAAAAGTGGAATGAACATGATGATACTTCTATACTTAGACTTCGTAGAGGTGGAATTATTCAATCTACTTCAACTGCATTCTATATTGATAGTATAGAAGTTATGACTAACAATGGTCAGTATGAAGATTTTAGAGATGTTCCTGCAGAAATGATGATGAGATTTTCTACCGATGGTTCTACTTGGTCTGACAATGAAGTTGTTAGTTTAGGTTATGTCGGTGATTATGATTATGACTGTGTATTCTATGATTTTGGTATGGCTAGACAGTTCACATTAGAATTATCTTGTTCTGATAATATACCATTTGCATTATATGGAATAAAAATTCAAGCTCAAGAATGTGCTTGGTAGGAGTAAATAATGGAAATTACCACATTGAATAGCACACACGAAGAACTGGCTGAAGCTGTTAGAGGCGTCTGGGGCAAAGATGTTACTAAAGATGCAACCATAGTATATGCTGGTCAACTTATTGTTGCTAATGGTGAAGATTTGGAAAAAATAAATAAGATTGTAAAATGTAAACACAAACAATGGATTGAAATCGGCGACCATTGCTGGATGACCGTTGTTGAATAGGAGAATAATAATATGCCAGTTGGAGAAATTGTAGGTGGATTTGTAAATGGTGCAGTCAATTTTATAAATGCACAACAGCAAAGAGACTTAGAACGTCGTATGCAAGAGCAGAAACAGCGTGCTGTTCAGAATGCTTTAGCACAGTCTAATACTGAATATCAGCGTATGATGAACCTTTTGAATGATTATGATGCTAATCGTATGAGATTGGCTGATGACGATATGGTTCAGCAATATAAAGACTTGATTAGTAACTATCAGCCTGAAGTATATGACTTTGATAAGTTTAGTTATGACAAGTCAGTTGATGATTTCATGAACCCTATGGCAGATAAGATTGCTAACTTAGCTGGTTTAGAAACACAAGCTAGTCAAGCTGCTCAAGGTGCTGCTGGTGGAACTGGTGCTATGGCAGGTATGGGTTATTCACGTTGGAAAGCAGCTGAAGATTTGTATAAAGATGCACAAGCACAAATGAATATTGACCGTAATCAAGCATATAATGAATATAGTGATTATATTACTAATATGCAGAATAAGTTGAATACTATTAGTCAAGGTCAGTTGAATAAAGCAAGTTTACTTGGCGGTGCTATTAGTAATGAACAGCAACAGCAATCTGACTATATGGCTGACTTACTTGGTATTATGGGTGATAAAGCATCAACTAATGTAAATGCTACTATTGGAGCATTCTAGTTTATAATGAGGTAATAAAATGGCAAGAGTTTATAGTAGTAGAATAATGCTTGACCCTTCTGTATTACAGAATATGAATAATGTAGCTCAGCAACGTTATCAGAATGAAGTTGCTCGTAGACAGTCTGTATTGTCACCTATGCGTGATTTACTAAACAGTGCTGGTAAAACATTTGATGACTCTATGGCACAATACAATAGAGAACAGGAAGTTTCTAAATGGGATTTACCTGCTAATGACCCTATTGCTAATGCTGCTAGAGAAGAATATATTAGAACAGGTAGTTCAGCACCTCTTCAAAGTTGGAAATCTGCTATGTTACTTGATGCAGCTAGAAAAGATGCAGAACAGAAACAGAAAGAAGAAAATCAGAGAACATTGTATAACACAGCTGAAGAATGGGTCGGCGGCATTGAAGATAGTAAAACTAAAGGTGGTATTACTTCTATTGGTAATATCAGTAAGAAAGATATTGAAATTGCACGTAACAAAATTCAAGCTGCAAAAGATGCTGGTGTAGATACTACATTACTAGAAGAAAAGTTAGATGAAATTCTTGAAATCCAAACACCTGAGTCTAACGCTGATGTTGAAACACCTAATACACGACTATCTACTGAAGTTCAAAATAAAATGAAAGAAGATACATTGAAGGATTTCAAAGATAGAGGTGCAAAACTTGAAAATGCTTTGAAGACATTGGATAGAAAGAATAAAGACTCTGTTGATGCATATAATGCTGAAATTGATGCTTTACAAGCAGAAATTGACGCTGCTAATATGACAAATGATGTAAAACTTCCTTCTAAAGTAAAACAAATTACTAAACCTTCTTTGTCTGAAGCTAATAAAGGATATAAAGAAAGAAAATATACTGCTTCACAAATGGATGCGTTTGGTTATGGTAAATACTATGATGATGATACAGATTCTTATCATAACTAACGGAGGATTTTATGAATAAAAAAGAAATACGAGAATGGTTAGAAGACTCTTATAGAAAACATATTATATCTGAAGACAAATATAATGAATATAGAAGAAGTCTTGGTGAAACACAAAATCCTTCTGAATGGTGGAAAGAACATAGAAACGAAACAACTGGATTAGGCAAAAATCTTTCTGAAATCGGTGGTTTTATCAATATAGACAAAAATTATAAACCTATTACTGATGATAACTTAGCAGACATGATTGAAAAAGAAATTCCTAACTTGAATTATAATAATCTTTCTGTACCAAATAAAAGAAATATAGCACAAAATCTCAATATATCTATTGAAGATGTTGAACGTGGTTTAGAAGAACTATGGCACAGAGAACTAGATAAAGGCATTGAATTAGGAACAAAAGAAGCTAATGAAAATAAACAAATTGCTGATGAATATAAACGTGCTAAAACAGTAAAAGACTCTAAACTTGCAAGTAACTTCGGCAATCAGTATGCTATCAAGAGATATATTGAAGGAGCACCTAGTTGGGAAGTTGCACTAAATGAAGGTTTAGGTAAAGTTGGTGAAGCAGCAAATTTCATACCAACACAAACACCTTATGTTGGATATATTGCTGGTGCCGTAGACCCACTTATTCGTTTTGGTCAAAGAACTGCTTATACACCTTCAGATAATTATGATTTGACAAGAGAACTTCTAAGAACTGGTAAAGACATTGTTGTGAATGAAGGAACTGGTTTAGTAGGTGGACCTCAAGGAAGAAAGTTTATAGGTGATTATGCTGCCGGTGCATTAGGTGCACAAGGAAAAATTGGTAAGGCACTTGGTGATGTTGTAGAAGGTGCATTTGAAAAATTTCCAAAAGCTACACCTCCAATTGCAACAGGACTTATGCGTAAAATGCTTGGTGGTCATAATGAAAATGTTGGTGATGAAGCAATTGCTAAAGCTGAAGAAAACTATAAGAAAGCTATAACAGAAACATATAAACAATATAAACCATTATGGGATAAAGGACAATATTTACCAGATGATAATTCTAGTGATATTGTAAAAGAAGCATATAAACAATATATGGAGAACAAGTAATATGGTTTTAGGTTATCTTATTTCACCTGTAGTTCAGATTGTAGATAGTCATGGTAAACCTATTGTAGGTGCTAAAATCTATGTCTACAAAGCTGGAACTACTAATACTGTAAATACATATCGTGATTTTTCTAATCATTATAATCCTACACCTGTATTGACTAATACACTTGGTAACTGCACTATCATTGCACCTGATGATATGGTTTATGATATTGTTGTAAAAGACAATAGAAATAACCTGTTGATGTCAAAAGATAATCTAACTGTTTCTTCAGGTATAAATCCAGATATAAATCTTCGTTTTAGAGAAGGTTATGGTATTATCATTCGTAAAAATGGTAATACTGTTACTATTGCAATTGACACTGATGTAGTTGCTACTAAAGATGATTTAGCCACAAAACAAGATAAATTGACTGCAGGTGATAACATTGAAATCACTAATGACAATACAGTCAATGTAGTCAATAGAAAAACATTATATACACAATGGCCTTTGAAAGTTGACCGTGGTTCTAGTATGGTCAAACTATATCTTGATGATGAGTTTACTAATTATTACGAAGCTGGAACTGGTATTTCTATTGATGACCATGTAATTTCTTGCACAGGTGATATTACACCATATACAGCCGGCTCAAATGTAACAATCTCTGACCATGAAATTTCTTCTAAAGATTGGACTAATGACATAAATAATGCTGCTTCTACTAATAATTGGGATGTTACACCTTATACAGCAGGAACTGGTATTTCTATTGATGACCATGTAATTGGTGTAAATTTGTCATCTAATGGTTTTGCTAAAAAATATACTAAATCTGTTACTATAGATTCAAATAGTACTAGTGAAGTTACAGTAATATTTGATAATATTAGTGATTATAAAACTTGGGTATCTAACGGTTTGATTACTTCGCCATGTAATTGTAGAATTACTGTGAATGCTGGTCGTGCAAGAAATGATGTAGTATCATTATATTGTGAACAATATTGGGTAGATAGTGGAAGAACTTTGATTTTTGACTCAATTGGATTGAGATTTGTCAATGGTATTCTTGAATGTGGAAATTATACTTTTCCATGTTCCAACACATTATTTACTAGACCTGGTGATTGGAATCCTGGTATTCAACTCATTCCAAGAGATGGTGCATCATTTACAGTTGGCGATGTAATTACAGTAGAATTAGAATTACACGCTGTAAAGCTAATCTAATTTTTATAGAGGAATAACATGCCAACACAAAATACAAATTCATTATTGCAATCAGCTGATGCAGATTTACTTGAAGCAGCAGAAGTCGTAGGTAAAATCTATGACGGTTCTGAGTATATCAATGTTGACAATGAAAGAGATAAAATCAGTCTAAAACCTAAAGCAATTACTAAAGTTGTTGGTTCAGATACAGTTGATGTTGATGAAAGTCAAAATGCTCAAGGTAATACTGAATATACTATTCATGCAAAGAAACTTTTGCAAGGTAGTAGATACATTGATGTAGATAATGAAAATAATACTATTAGTCTAAAACCTGAAGGTATTAGTAAAGTTGAAAATTCAGATACTACCTATGTTACTGCAAGAGCTGATGAACATGGTAATATAGCTTATAAAGTAAATGTAAAAGATGATTTAGTTGCACCTACATATACAGGTGAAAATCCTGTTGTAGTAAATAATACAACTAAAAAGATTTCTGTAAATAAACTTCCTATGGAAATCAAAGAACCTTTATATGCTACAGTTACACCTGAAAAGGTTTCTTTAGGTTGTAATATTGAGAATTCTTATACTTTTTCACATTATTATGATGGTGCTATTGCTACTGTAAGTCTTACTACTGGTGACAGTTCAAAAATCATAGATGTATGGAATTATGCTGATTTATCTGCTGGTGAACTAATAGCTGGAACACTTATAGTAGAAGGATTTATGTATGCACGTCAAGGACACACGGTTTCA
>ODAI010807850.1_pt1 | contig 26031 bp, 27 predicted proteins | sample 1539321 | NCBI WGS metagenome assembly ODAI01 (sample SAMN02144231, study PRJEB22623) | gut metagenome | biome: sheep rumen | host: Ovis aries | place: New Zealand
CATTTTTCTTTAATTCTAACACTTTTTAAAAATGATGTCAATCTCTGCATATGCAGGTATAATGCACAATAATGCAGAAAAAGGACCGCATCAAGCGGTCCTTTAAGTGTTTATACGTTAGGGTCGAAATTCTTTGGGTCAAGCGATGGGAACTTCTTCAGGAGCCATTTCTGTATGTAGAGAGAATCCTGCGGAGTGATACCGCTGGTGCTGTTCTCATATACGTTGGCATTGGCCTGTCCCTTTTCTGTTATATGACCCTGCTCGTTAGAGTCAACTCCGTACTTGTCAGCATTGGATATGGACTGCATTACGAGAACTGCGTCATTCATCTTTACATTTCCGTCGCAGTCTGCATCGCCCCATACTCTGTTCGGATCGGGCTGCGGAGAAGTTGTGGTAGTGGTCGTAGTTGTGGGCTGAGGAGCAGTTGTAGTTGTGGTGGTGATACCGGGATCGCTGCTGTCAGCTTCATATACTGCTGTGATATTGACATCGGATGTGAGCTTGAATGAAACAACAGATGATGTAAGGTCAACACCGGCCACATTGCCGCTGATATCCCATGTCCTGAACTTATAGCCCTCCTTAGGCTGTGCCTGGATGGTCATTGTCTGCTCATCATAGTACTTTCCTGACCACTTGCTGTCGCTGTCTGCAAGCTTTATCGTATTGACCATGAGCGTACCCTTATCGGTCTGATTGTTAACTGTAAGGGTATTGGTATTTCCGGTAAGACCTGAGGCCTGTCTCATATGCTGCTGGATAGTCTGAGCTCGCTGGCTGTAGAAATTCTGTACAGTCCTGAGTGCGCTGCTGTAGGTCTGCTCAGGGCTTCCTCCGCCGAAAGAGGATACTCCGATATTGTATCTCTTGAAGGTGTCTATTATCTGCTGACGATAATTCTGGTCGAAATAATTGATAACAGACTGAGCCTTCTCGTTATCGAAATTGTAATTTATGAGATCCATCATAGTCAGGTTGAACTGCTCACGGAATTTTTCATTTTTCAGCAGGTTGTTGAACATCCTGCTTTCGTTATCGTTATTTCTCTGGATGCGTGAGAAGGTATTGTCTGAGACTGTGGTGTTCATATTGTACAGTCCTGTTGAATACTCTGTATCAAAGAGGAACATCCTCCACTTTCCGTCTGCATAGGGATTGGTCTCATCCACTGATGCTGAACGCCATACAGCGAAATTATTCTGCGGCCAGTCAGCATTGTTCCAGTATATCTGAGCTGCGAAGTAGTCGATATAGCTCTGTATATCGACCTTCTCACAGAGCTGTTCATAGTTCTGGGCATTGGTCATATCGGCAGAAGCATAAGTCTGGACGAGCTGATTCCAGTCCTGAAGGTCCTGCTCGGTGCCTTCTTCCGCTTCACCGTTCTTTACGATCACCACATCGCTCTTCTTGATGCCGTAATGGCTGTTTATGTAGTCATCGCTGACTCTCTCTATGAGCTGATAGATGCCCCAGAATTCGCCGTCGATGAATACCATGCACTCGCCGGTAGCCTCGACTGCCATATTTCTTCCCTCAACAAGGCGCTGATTTACTGAATCACGGAAGAACATACCTCCGTTATCATTTCCGCCGTTACGGATGGTAACGCCTTCATAGGTCTTTATCTTCTTTCCGTTTTTAGCCTTTGTTGCTCTGCCGTCGAAGAAATCGTACTCCAGCTCTGCCTTGCCGTAGTCCATACGGGCATAGAGATTGAAGCTCTTCTGAGGAGTATTTCTGGATGCAGCACCCTTGATACGGATACCTACGTTCTGTGCAAGAACGCTCTGACCGTTTTCAAATACCTCGATAGAAGCCGGACGCTCCCATTCACGGCCGTGCTGAGTATAGTTGGCTTCCATTTCCCAGGGATTCAGCATACCGAATCCGCCGCCGGGCATTCCCCAGTTTCCGAAATCGCCCCAGTTGAATCCGGGACCTCCCGGATTTCCGGGATTGCCAGGGCCAGCAGGATCACCCGGATTTCCGGGCTGCTGACTGCTCTGGCCGTAAAGATCATCATAGATCTTGCCCTTTACATAGATGCCTTTTTCATAATCAAAGAGATTATCAGGATCGGTAACAAGGGAAATGACCTTCATATCCTTATAATAAGAACCGTTCGTAGTTCCTACAAAATAGGTCTTTGTGACAATATCACTGACTCTGCCCTGACCGTCAACCGCAACAGCTCTTACTACCATAGCTTTGTCAACGTTTTCACTGGGAGCAGTTACCTTATCAGCACTGATATCAGTTCTGGCACTGTATACATTAGGCTCATTTGTGCGGTCATATATACGAATCGCTCCGGAATATCTTTCAGATGAGGTTGTTGGGTCACTGCCGTCCGTGGTATAGTATACAGTTGTTCCCTGAGGAGCATTTATGCTGAGCTGAAACTCACTTCCATAGAATCCGCTCTCTGCTGAAAACTCCGGAAGTCTTACTGCATTTGCCCCCTCAGGAGCTGCATTTGCTGCATTGGGAGTGCCTCTGAGAGTGAAGTACTCACCGCTGCCGTCGGGATACTGTCCGCAGGTATCGTCAGAGGCAAGGGACTCAAATGTCACGGTGCTTACTGCGTTGCCGGAAGTATCTGTCAGAGTGAGTGTCTCACCTGAAGTTGAGAGGCCGAAGGGTACGATAGAAGCATTATCAGCACCTGCTGTCCCGTCGCAGAATATAGTCAGACGCTGACCTGCGCCGATAACTGTTCCCGACGGAAATGTGTAGCGATAAGGCTTTGTATCCTTATCTGAAAGGCCCCAGCCGCTGATATCGACTGAGCTTCCCGAGCTGTTATAAAGCTCTATCCAGTCGTATAATCCTCCGTCAGGAGCCGGATATGTTGTGTTCTTAGGGCATACCTCATTTATAGATATCCCCTGCGAAGCAGCTTTTACTGAGGGTGCTGCTGTAAACCCTGATGAGGCCAGAGTCAGTGCCAGACTCATTATGCCTGCTGCAGTACGCCTATAGAATCGTTTCATAATGTCCTCCGTTAATCATTAATTAATAAAAGTGAGAGTGAATACTGACCGGAAGCCCTTTCTGATCCCCCTCACAAGGTGCATCCGTTATCTCTTTTCTATACATCAGAAATTCACATATAATTCACTAATACTTAATAATAGTATATCATTCCTATAGTTTTTTGTCAACTATATTGTTAAAATATAGCAATTTTTGAAACTATATTCCTTTTATTCACAACCGGTAACTTAAGATTATTTTAAGCTTATTTTAAGGATGTAAATATGGACAAAAAACGAGATAACGATTTGTTATTTTCTCCCAAAATTTTAAAAATCGTATAATATTTCGAGGGAATTTTAAAGAAAGTGTTGATTTTTTCTCCTGTTTAGGGTATAATATATGTGTATTTATATGTCCCGCATGAGCGCAGCCCTGTCTCTCCTCTCCAAACACACCGGCTGCATCCGATACGATGCGTGGATCTTGGGAAATCGGCGGCCGCTGCCGTAAAGCGGAACTCGCCTTATCGGTGAGGGATGGAGACTTTTATGGATATTACACTCGTAACAGCTTCGTTCAACGATGAAGTACACGGCACTTGCGATGAAAAAAAGACAGGCTGCGGCATAAATCTGCTCAGACCTGAGAACGTGACCAAATACCGCAGGGGAAATACTATGACAGACCTCAAGGAGATCACCTGCGATAAATGTAAGGAAAAGCTGGCTAAGCTCATCATCAAAGCCGATAAAAAAGAAATGTCCCGTATCCTCAAGGAGGAAAAGGCAAGAGCTAAACGCGGTCTCGATGACGAGGGCATCGTACCGCTGGGAAATACTACCGCAAAGATAACAAAAACTCCTGAGGAAAAACGCCTCGAAGAGGAAAGGGCTCAGGAAGAAGCCCGCAGAAGAGCCGAGGAAGAGGCAAGAACTGCAAGAGAAGCTGCCGAAGCTGCAAAGGCTGCTGCCGAAGAAGAGGCAAGAAAAGCCGCAGAAGAAGCTGAGCGTCTCGCTAACCTCCAGACTATCCCCGGCACAGGCGTCCCTATGGATAATGACCTGGCTGCATTCGCTATAAATGTTCCAAAGGATGAACCCCAGCAGGAAGACGATTTCCTCGCTCAGTTCGCCGTTCAGAAGCCAGAGGAAGATATCGCTTCCGCTCCGGCTCAGGCCGCTGTTCAGGATGACTTCCTCGCTCAGTTCGCTATTTCTGCTCCCGGCGCTGATACTGTTGAAGATCAGTACGCTCCGCAGACTCCGGCTTATAACGAACCGGAGGAAATGGCAGATATCGTTCCCGGCGGACAGCCTGCTCAGGCTGAGGATGATATCATGAAGATGTTCTCTATCGGTCAGCCTCAGGCAGAACCTGCTGCAAATTATTCCGGCTACGAAGCAGAGCCCACCGGCAGCTACAGCAATGATAATTCTGTTGTTGATGTGGATGAAAGCGAGCTCGCTCCCGTCCAGAATCCTTATATGGCTGCTCATAATCCTTTTGCTCAGGCTCCTTATTCACCACAGGATGTTCCTGCTTATGAGCCTCAGCCTTCATATGAGCACCAGCCTGTATACAATGCTCCCAACAACTATGCTCCTCAGCCCGGATATGAAGTTCCGCCTGTATATGATCACCCGGCTCCTCATGAGGAACCGGAGCAGCAGTGGAACAACGTTGCAGACCAGCTCTTCAACGGAAATGTACAGTCTGTATCTCCTCAGACAGAGGTGCTCGGCACTCCCAACTATGGCGAGACAGAGGTGCTCGGTACTCCCAACTATGGCGAGACAGAAGTTCTCGGCACTCCCAACTACGGTGAGACTGAAGTCCTCGGCACTCCCAACTACGGCGAGACAGAAGTTCTCGGCACTCCCAACTATGGTGAGACTGAAGTCCTCAGCGCTCCTGCTGCATATTCCGATGATGAATATGATGAAGAGGAAACTACTGTACTCAATTCTTATGACGCATACGGCTACAGACCTGAGTCCGTAAGCGGATCAGCTACAGCTCCCTCAATGCCCGCAGAGATGGATGAACTCCCTATTCCTCATGCTGCGGAAACAGTTGCCCCCGCTATCGGGGATATAACTCCTCCTGTACTGGACGATATCACTCCCACAGCAGCTCCCATGCCTGAAGATATCGCTCCTGCTGTACCTGAGGAAGCCGTTCCTGTTCTGGACGATATCTCCTATAATGCTCAGGAAGCTGTAACAGCTCCTGTTCCTGAGACTATCGCTCCTGCAGAAACAGCTCAGCCAGTCCTCGAGGATATCGCTCCAAGCGCTCCTCTTGGCGCAGAGACAATGGCTTCAGCTCCAGCTGAGCCTGATACAACAGAGCCGGTATACAGCAGTGCTGCTCCGGCTGAAAGCGATGAGGTAAATATGGATAAAACTAATGTTTCAGCAGCTCCATTCAATGCTGCCGCTGCAAGACCTGCAGCTCCTGCACAGCCCCAGATCATCAACGTTCCACAGTTTGCAGGATACGATCAGAAGGGTCAGCCTGTATATACATACATCCAGATGCAGATGACAGGCATAGACCAGAACGGTCAGCCAGTTTTCGCTCCCGTTCCCGGACAGAAGCTTCCTGTGCCTCCTATGGCAGCTGCTCCCGCTCCAAAGCAAGCAGCTCCTCAGGCACCTGCGGCTGCACCACAGGCACCCCAGGCTGCTCCCGTCCAGCAGCAGGCTGCAAGACCAGTTCAGCAGCCTAATGCAAACGTTCAGAGGTCTGCTCCTCAGCACACCTACGTTCCGAGAAAGCCTAAGGCTCCGGATCCGAACGCTCCTTACCAGACTCCTACAGCTAACATCTCAAAGATCGCTGTTAACCCCCATGCAGTTTCTACTTCACAGTCCTTTATCAATGCTATCGCAAGCTCCAAGAACTATGCCGATAAGAACCTCATTGAAACACAGGGACTTAAGGCTAATTCTCCTATCCTTACATCAGTTGAGGACGTTCTCACTCAGATGGGCGACAGCTCAGTGAAGGCAGCTAAGGCTAAGAAAGCTGCACAGGCTGCTCAGAATGTTTCCGGATTCAGCGAGTATAAGGCTCCTTCAAGCAGCAGACCCGCTTCCCGTCCGTCATCAGCTATGCCCTCCGCTCCTGTGGAGAAGGACATCCGCTTCATGACTAAATCCGAACTCAAAGCAAAGAAAAAGCAGGATAAGATCGATGCCAAGTTCAAGAAGGACATGGCTAAGAGAGGTTTCTGATAAAGACTTTCACTTCCCTGTTATACCGCTACCCAATGCACTGGCAGCAAGCTGTCAGTGCGTTGGCTGTTTATCAGCCGGATATCAACGAGAATAGAATATCCGCTGCACAGGGCCCTTGAGCACAACGGCCCGGAACATGAAAAATGAAATGAGGAATCATCTATGGCTTATGAAGAGATATATAACGAACTGAAAGCTAAAATGACCGACGATAAGGCCGGCAACGAAGCTATGCTCAGACAGGAGGTCGAGCGCTTCATCAAAGAGGATAACCGTGAGGGCGTTGATGCCGCAGGTGCACTCATCATGGAAAACATGCCCGATGAAAAGCGTGAGGAGATAATCCGCCTCACACATATCGACGGCGAAAGACTGGACTCTATCTACAAGAAGATAGATAAACTCATCATCGACAGAGATTTCAATGAGGCTAAAAAACTGGCTGAAAAGCTCTACAAAAAGATCACTGTGGAATTCAAGGAGGGTGAGACCGCTAAGTTCGTTTCGCTCCGCAATCCCTTTGAGGACGAGCTCTATCAGTTCCTCTACAAGCCGGAGAAAACTCTCAACAGAACTCCTTTCGACTTCTGTCAGTTTATCAGCACCTACGGTTACATACTGGTAGAGACCGGCGACCCGCTGGCTGCTATCCCGATCCTCGAAAAGGCTCAGGAATACAACCCTGTTGATGTGGGACCAAAGTTTGAAATGGCTGAGATATATAAGCTCATACACAATAAGGCAAAAGTTATCGATGTCTCCCGTGAGACTGTAAAGGTAGCTTCTTCTCCTATCGCTCTTGCAAGAATATATGCAAACGTTGGTTATATCCTCACTGAACACGGCGAATTCGATGATGCCGTTGCCTTCTATACAGCAAGCGCTATGATGGCTCCCGGACCTGTTGTCCCCCGTGAAATGCAGCACCTGGCTGACCTTAAGGGCTCTCCTGTAGGCTATATCGGCAAGGATAAGGTAAGAGAGATACTGGAGGAAAAATACAATATCCACTTTGGTCCTGATCCGGATGTCATCAGTGTTGCCGGAAAGCTTGCAGCAGTTTTCCTCACAAAGAACGATATCCCCAATGCACTTAATGCCCTCAAAATAACATACAACCTCACTCTTGATGAGGAGATAAAGAACCTGATAATCAAATATGACCCTAAGGCTGCTATGATACTGCCTCAGGGCGAATCAAAAAACAGATCTGATATAAAGCAGACTATAAATAATGATCCACAGGAATGATCTATTCCGCTGAAATTTGATACCGTTCTCTAACAGGAGCGCTCTGAAATGTCGGAGCACTCCTGTTTTTTGAGTCCTCTCAATAAAAAAATTTCCATAAGCCATTGCAGAACATGAGAAAATGTGTTATAATAATATTTGTATAGCGTTTATTTCACATTAAAGGCTCAAAGAAAGGATATGAACCTATGATTATTTTAGACGATCTCAGGGTCGAAATGACAGGCTACCGCAAGGAAATGACCGAACTGGCCGATGTTCTCAACATTAAAGCCGCTAAGGACAGAGTTGCCGAGCTGGCAGAAGAGACCGCTAAGGACGGATTCTGGGACGACCTTGAAAATTCACAGAAGGTCCTCAAGGAACAGAAATCCCTTGAGAGAAAAATAGATAAGTACAATAAGCTCAATGCCTCACTGGAGGACCTCATCACTCTCATAGAGCTCTCTATCGAGGAGGAGGACGACTCATCAGTTGAGGAGATAAAAGACGAGGCCGAGACCTTCAAGCGCAAGCTGGAAGAAGAAAAGCTCTCTACCCTTCTCACAGGCGAATACGATAATTCCAATGCTATCCTTACATTCCATGCCGGAGCAGGCGGAACTGAGGCTCAGGACTGGGCTGAAATGCTCTACCGTATGTACAATCACTGGGCTGAGCGTCACGACTACAAGGTTACTCTCATGGATTACCTGGACGGCGATGATGCTGGTCTGAAGTCAGCTTCCATCCTCATTGAAGGCGAAAATGCTTACGGCTATATGAAGTCAGAATCAGGCGTTCACAGACTTGTCCGCATCTCTCCTTTTGATGCCTCCGGAAGACGTCACACATCTTTTGCAGCTCTCGAAGTTATGCCGGAAATCGATGACTCTATCGAGGTAGATATCCGCCCCGAGGATATAGAAATGGAAGTTTACCGTTCCAGCGGTGCAGGCGGTCAGAAGGTAAACAAGACCAGCTCTGCTGTACGACTTATCCATAAACCTACAGGTATCGTTGTTTCCTGTCAGACACAGCGAAGCCAGTACCAGAATAAGGACTACGCTATGAAGATGCTCCGCTCAAAGCTCATCGAGATCAAGGAGAGAGAGCACCTCGAAAAGATCGAGGATATCAAGGGCGTTCAGAACCAGATCGCATGGGGCTCACAGATCAGATCCTATGTATTCATGCCCTATACCCTTGCAAAGGATCACCGTACAGGCTATGAAAACGGTAATATCCAGGCTGTTATGGACGGCGATATCGACGGCTTTATCAATGCATATCTGAAATCACTTTCACACGGCACACTCAATAAATAATAGTGAATAAAAAATCGGGCGAACAGCATTGTTCGCCCGATCTTATTTTTTGATATTAATAATACTTTTCCCGGAACTCCGCCGCTGAATCCTCATCTATGAAAAATGAGAAGTCACTGTCCGTGCTTGTGCCTTCAAAGCTGTATTTTTCAGGCTTTGCGCCGCTGCGGAGCATTGACTTTATAGCATAGCTCTTTTCATCAAAGTCGCTCTGGTCAATATCATTATTTGTGCTTCTGATGAGTATCGAGAAGGCTCCGTCGATATTACCAGCAAGATAATTTCCGCCTGCCTCTTCGACCATATCAGATATTATTTCAGCAGCATTGTCAGCCCGCTGATTTTCAGTAACGCCTTCCCCGGATGTGATGCTTTCGAGGATGCTCCTGCCTGAGGAGCCTCCGCTCACCATATCGCATAGCTGAACAAAGCTGTCCTGAGAGAGCTCCATAAACCAGTCTATGCTGATATCAAGCATACTCTCCGCAAGGGAGACTGCTGCACGGGCTTTTTTCTCCTCATATAGCTCACCCACCGTTTTTTCATCATAGGATGCATTCGACGGTATACCGGCAAATACCAGTTCTCCGTCCACCGGTACGGAACGCATGAGCAGAAATGTTGCCGGCTGTTCCTGAGCACCCTCAAGTATAAAGAGGACACTGTGATCATCACTGTGAGTGATCTCTCGCTCCTCCGCCGCAGAAGTCTGTTCAGCAGAGGAAGAAGAACTGCTTCCCGATGAGGCGCAGCCGCAGAATGACACGCTCATCACAGCCGCAGTCAGCAATAAAGCTATCCTGTGTTTCATATCATCATATATCAAGGGGATTTTTTCCGCTCATCATGTTCTTATTGCTGTTTGCAACAGTTGAGCTGAGCTTTCCCTTTACTACCTTTATGCTCTGGAGATTGCGTGAATAATAGTTCTCTGTATCATTGAGCATCTTTGCAACAGATGCAGCTGCATTCTGCTGGAGATTCTTAGCGGCTGTCTGTGCCTTCTGAAGCATATCAACAGCCTTCTTCTTAGCCTCTGTAACGATAGCCTCACGGGAAACTATCTGTGCAGCTCTCTCCTCAGCCTTGCGGATGATACCCTCTGCATTGAGCTTTGCCTCGTTGAGGATACGCTGGCAGTCGAATTCTATCTTCTTTGCTTCCTTGAGCTCATGAGGCATATTCAGTCTTACATCGTTGATAAGCTCACGCATACGCTCGCCGTCAATTACCTTCTTATGTGATACAAAAGGCATTGAAGATGCCTTGTCAAGGAGCTCGTCCATCTCTTCTAAGATCTCATCAATACTCATAGCAATTACCTCTCTTTAACTAATCTTTGTTTTATATCATCAAGTATGGTCTCGGGGACGAAATGACTTATATCGCCGCCGAAGTAAGCTATCTGCTTTACAACGCTGGAGCTGAGATACATATTCTCCGCTGCTGTGGTAAGGAAAACAGTCTCTGCGCCTGCATAGAGCTTTTTATTTGCAAGAGCCATCTGGAACTCATACTCAAAGTCGCTGACGGCTCTGAGTCCCTTGACTATGGCAACGGCTCCGACACTTCTCACATAGTCAGCAAGAAGGCCGTCAAGGATATCTATGACCACATTGTCAAGGTCACGGGTCACCGACTCTATCATAAGCATACGCTCTGTAGCCGTAAAACTCGGCTGAGCCTTGCCTGCATTTCTCGATATCAGCACTATGACCTTATCGAACAGCTTCGATGCTCTTGTTATTATATCAAGATGACCGAGGGTCACCGGATCGAAGCTTCCCGGGCAGACTGCTATCCTTCTCATTCTTCATCAGCCTCACTTTCGGGTCTGTCAAAAATCGTAACATTGATCCTTCCGTAGTGGTAGGTCTTCCTGAGGGTGAGCCCCTCCGGAACAGCCGGCTCCTCCATTTCCGCTTCGTACTCGCATATGATGCAGCCGCCCTCCCTGAGCTTTCTTGCAGCTACAGGCAGGAGGTTTGCGATATGGTCGTGACGATACGGCGGGTCGAGGATGATTATATCAAAGGCCTGTCTGGTAAGCTTTATGAAGTCGTAGCCGTCCCGGCTTATGACCTCTGCCTGCCTTTCCAGCTTTGTAGTGCGGAGGTTCTCGTTTACGCAGCGTATCGAGCGCTGTGAATTATCCACGAATACCGCACGCTTTGCGCCTCTGCTGAGAGCCTCTATGCCCATCTGACCGCTTCCTGCGAAGAGATCGAGCACATAAGCTCCTTCTATCTGGAACTGTATTGCTGAGAAAATGCCCTCCTTGACCTTGTCTGTTGTAGGACGGACATCGAGGCCTTCCGGTGCAGTGAGCCTGCGGCCTCTTGCGATACCTGTAATTACTCTCATTTATGTTTTTCTCCTGTGGATGCCGGACAAAGCTCCGGCCGTTAAACTTGCAGTACACACCTGCGGTTATATACAATTTATTATAACCGATTTTTTCCGGCTTGTCTATATTTTTTTGAAAAGATAGGTGAATGTGACCAATTTTATCTCCTGTGATTTATGCATTTTTTATCAGCTGTCCGGCTTTGGTGCTGTTTTATCAGAAAAAACAGGTCAGATCCCCTGTTCTGAGGCCTGAAAATAATGAATTATCCAATAATCATGCCTCTGGGTATAGAATATTTTACACTCCGATAAAAATTTAAAATACCTCTTGCATTATAAGCGGATTTGTAGTATTATTAATAGTGTATTGGTAGATTTATCTGCCTCTGAAAATTCTTCCAGAAGGAGGCTTTTTGTGAAACTCGTTTCAATTGTCGTTCCCTGCTATAATGAGCAGGAGGTACTCCCCATGTTCTACGATGAGATAACCAAGGTCACAGACGGAATGTCTGCAAAATGGCCGGAGCTCGAATTCGAGTACCTTTTCATCAACGACGGCTCAAAAGACAACACTCTCCCCATTCTCCGCTCCCTTGCGGACAGGGACAAGAGAGTAAGATATATTTCCTTCTCCCGTAACTTCGGCAAGGAATCCGGTATGTATGCCGGCCTTAAAAACTCCAGGGGCGACTATATCGTCGTCATGGACGCTGACCTCCAGCATCCGCCGTCATTCCTCCCTGAGATGTACAGCTACGTCAAGGACGGAGAGTATGACTGCGCTACCACAAGAAGAGTCAGCCGAAAGGGCGAATCAAAGATACGCTCATGGTTTGCCCGCAAGTTCTATAAGATCATGAACAAGATCTCTCAGACTGAGATCGTTGACGGAGCCCAGGATTTCCGCTTCATGTCAAGACAGATGGTGGACGCCATACTCGATATGAGCGAATACAACCGCTTCTCCAAGGGTATATTCAGCTGGGTCGGATTCTCAACAAGATATATCGAATACGAGAACGTTGAAAGGCCTGCCGGCACAAGCTCATGGTCATTCTGGGGACTCTTCAAATACTCTCTTGAGGGCATCATGGCCTTCTCGACAGCTCCCCTCGCTATCTCGTCACTGCTGGGTATCATAAGCTGCATCATTGCTTTCATACTCATGATAGTGACTGTAATAAAAACTCTCGCATTCGGCGAGGACGTTGCAGGCTACCCTACAACTATCTGCGTGATATTCCTTCTCAGCGGACTCCAGCTCTTCTGTACAGGTATTCTGGGCCAGTACCTCTCCAAGACTTATCTTGAGACAAAGCACCGCCCCATTTATATCGCTAAGGAAACTGATGAGCTCTACCGCAGCCGCAAGGAAAAGAACAGCAGCTCTGATGAAAAAAGTGCCTGAATCCCACTGGTGCTCCGGTAAAGGAGGTGCGTGCCTTTGACTAAGCATATGAGATTCATTGTCTCGGTACTCTTCATAATCGTAATAATACTGGCCATTGCTATCACAAGATTCTACTCCAGCACCTCAAAAAGTGCAGGGAGTGGAAATACAAAATCCGATATCTCAAAGCTGCTCGCCAGCGACAGCGCCGGCAACAGGATATTTGAGGACAATAACGGTATGTACGGCCTTGTGGACAGCAGTGAAAGGATCACCGCCGCTCCCGAATGGCTGGAGCTCAGCTTCGCCGGCAGCGGACGATGCATCGCTTCAAAGAGAATAGGCGGAAGACTTATGACAGGCTGTGTGGACTATGAGGGAAATGTTGTGGTACCGCTGATATACAGGGATATCACCAGACACAGCTCCGGTGACTTCGCCTTTTATACCGCAGAATCCTCCTCAGACAGCTCCTGCGTCCTCTACAATGATGACCTGACGCCAATGTTCTCCCGCTCATGGAACAGCTGCTCGATCAACGGAGATCAGCTCGTTCTCACAGGTGACAGAAGCGTATACACATACAATCTCAGCAGCAGCGGTCTCAGTCTCGCAAATGCAAAGATAACCGGCTCCACCTTGGATTGCAGCTACACTATGGAAATGACCAGCAAGCTGCTGCTCGAAAGACTGAACCCGGATATGCTTGAGGAAATGACCCGCATCGCCGGAAAATATATAGAATTCGCCTTTACAGGCAGCGGAGAGTATATCTCCGATATCCGCTCGGGAAGCCGTCCTTCATTTTCAGTACTGTTCCCCGACGATAAAAAGATACTCTCCAAAAAGCTGACCGACATAACTAATATATACATATATTCAGCAAAATCCGATGACGATACTCCCCACTTTGCAGCATCAGTTACTGCAAGGACGGAGATAACCTATACCGATGACGAGGACAAGCCGCCGCATACCCTTACCGACGACTATAAAGCTGTCATCGAATTCAGCGGAGCCTCTCTTACAGAGCTGACTACAGTCTCCGGAGAGTTCCTCCAGGCTCATCCTGATTATCCTAAGCCGGAACCGCCGGAAAATGAAACTGCTCCGGAAAAAACAGCTTCCGAACCAGCAGCACTTCCAGCTAAACAGGAGATATGATACTATGAAAAATACAGGCTTCAGAATAATGGCGCTCCTTGCAGCCTCAGCTCTTATGCTGACAGGCTGCGGAAATAAAGACAAAGGTGCAGACGACAGTGATGAAGTCGTAGTTACTGTTGCACCAACAGAAGAGACCTCCGGTGAGGAGACCGAGGCTGCGACCGAAGAAACAACAGAAGATATCACTGAGACCGAAACAGAGACAGCCACCGAAACTACCGAGGCTGTCACAGAGGAAGATACTTCTGAGAACGTTTCCGAAGCTCATCTTCCTGATACAGCACAGGGCCCCACAGACGGTCTTAACGTCTTCACCTCTCTGAAAACCGGCCTTTCAATGGATGAGACCTTTGCTGTTACCGGTACAGATTATGACTTATCCGAAGAGACTTTCAAAGGCGGAGAATGCTATACATGGCTCCTCGATAAGGAAAATGTTTTCGGTACAGGCATCGCCGGAAATATGTTCGTTGAATTCGACAGGAACAAGGCTCTGACCTGCTTCGGCTACCATTTAGGCGGAAAAGCAGACGGCAAAGGCGGTACCAAATATCCCTACAGCCCTGAAGAACTCGAAAGAGCATTCAACACCATTTACTCTCAGTTTTTGTCTCAGTACGGAGAACCCGACCGTGTCGATACTCTCCGCAATGATTCCGGAAACGATTATGTGAAAGGTGAAAAAGAATGGCTTTTTGAAAACGAGGACAGCCTGTGGCTCATGTATGGTATCAACCTCTGGGTCAACGGAGAGCCGGCCAATTACGAGGACGGTATAAATGAGCTGATAGTTTCTATGGCAGCACCTGTTGACTATAGCTTTTTAAATTGAACCTAAGGCAAAATGCCTGAAATATAAAATGACTGGAGAATAGAAAATGGCAAAGAAAGTTGCAGTAATCATGGGAAGCGACAGTGACTTCCCGGTAGTAAAATCAGCTCTCACTGAACTGAAAAAGTACGGTGTGGAATTCGAGTGCCGTGTAATGAGCGCTCACAGAACTCCCGAGGAGGCTTGCAGATTTGCTTCTGAGGCAAGAACAAACGGCTTCGGTGTTATCATCTGCGCCGCAGGTATGGCCGCTCACCTTGCAGGTGTGGTTGCAGGCCACACAACACTCCCGGTTATCGGTATCCCTATGAAGTCAAAGGCTCTCGAAGGTATGGACGCTCTTCTGGCTACTGTTATGATGCCCCCCGGAGTACCTGTTGCTACTGTTGGTATTGACGGAGCTAAGAATGCCGCTGTACTGGCTGTACAGATACTCTCCCTCTCAGATGATGAGCTTGCAGGAAAGCTGGCAGATGAGAAGAAGAATATGGCTGACGGCGTTATCGCTAAAGATAAGGCTTTACAGGAGCAGATTGCTGCACTGTAATGAACAGATACAAATACCTTTTATTTGACCTTGACGGTACCCTGACTGACTCAGCTCCGGGAATAATCAACTGCCTGCGGCACTCCCTGACTATTATGGGATATGATATGCCGGAGCAGCCTGAAAGATTCCTGGGACCGCCGCTGTATGAATCCTTTGCGGAATACTGCGGTATGAACGAGGAGCAGGTGCTTGAAGCTGTAAGGATTTTCAGGGAGCGCTACTCCACAAAGGGACTCTTTGAAAACAGCGTCTATCCGGATGTGCCGGAAATGCTGGAGAAACTGAAAAGCTCAGACCTCCGCCTTATGGTGGCTACAAGCAAGGTGGATGAATACGCTGAGAGGATCCTGGACCGCTTCGGTATCGCTGACTATTTTGAATTTATAGGCGGCGCCCGTATAGACGGCACCCGCAATGAAAAGTGGGAGGTCATAGAGCACGTCCTTTCAAGCATGAGTATCACCGACAGGTCCTCTGTCCTTATGATAGGCGACAGAAAAAATGATGTCGCCGGAGCCCATAAAACAGGGCTGAAATGCATGGGCATCCTCTGGGGCTACGGCTCGGAAGAGGAGCTCAGGACGGCAGGAGCTGACTTTATCGCAGATACACCGCAGGAAGCAGCGGATATGCTGCTGGCATAAATGATACAGGAGGGAATGATATGTTCAATAATATTCCGCAGCTGCCGCCCCGCTTTGATCTTCTGTCGGCACAGCGCATATGCAATTCAACCTATGTGACTCTTGTGGACAAGGTCACAGGCGTGACCTACGTCAGCGTGACACATAATGTGGATTCTTCTACTATCATGCAGCCCCTTCTCGACAAGGACGGCAAGCCCTATGTTGATCCCCGATACAGCGGGAAATAATTCACTCACACCTACAATTTCCGCAGTGATGCGGAATTGCATATAATCATTTACATAATTCTCAAGGAGGAATTTTAAAATGGAAAACATCGAAAAGAAGGAACAGCTCTACGAAGGAAAGGCTAAGAAGGTCTTTGCTACTAACGATCCCGACCTCGTTATCGTTGACTACAAGGATGACGCTACAGCTTTCAACGGCGAAAAGAAGGGCACTATCTCAGGTAAGGGCGTTATCAACAACCGCATGACTAACTTCATGTTCAAGATGCTCGAAAAGGAAGGCGTTCCCACTCATCTCGTAGAGGAGATCAGCGACAGAGAAACTATCGTTAAAAAGGTTTCCATCGTTCCCCTTGAGGTAATCATCAGAAATGTTGCAGCAGGCAGCTTCTCAAAGAGAATGGGTGTTGAGGAAGGCAAGCAGCTCCTCTGTCCTATCCTTGAATACAGCTACAAGAACGACGATCTCGGCGATCCCTTTATCAACGATTACTATGCTCTTGCTCTCGGTATCGCTACAAAGGAAGATCTCGATACTATCGCTAAGTACGCTTTCAAGGTAAACGAGTTCATGGTCAAGTTCTTCAAGGGACTCAATATCGACCTCATCGACTTCAAGATCGAGTTCGGTAAGACTTCAGACGGTACTATCATCCTCGCTGACGAGATCTCACCTGATACCTGCCGTTTCTGGGACAGCACAACTCACGAGAAGCTCGACAAGGACCGCTTCCGTCGTGATATGGGCGGCGTTGAAGAGGCTTATCAGGAAATCATGAAGAGACTGATGGGTGAATAAGTATGGGTGGATTCTTCGGTGCAGCTTCTAAAAACGACTGCGTAACTGACGTTTTCTTCGGTACTGACTATCATTCACATCTTGGCACGAGAAGAGGCGGTATGACCTCTTTCTCCGACGACCTCGGTTTCCAGAGAAACATCCACAGCATTGAAAACTCTCCTTTCAGGACCAAGTTCGAGAACGACGTTGTTAAAATGAAGGGCAAGCTCTGTATCGGCTGCATCAGCGATACTGACCCCCAGCCTATCCTCGTCCGTTCCAAGCTGGGACTCTATGCCGTATGTTCAGTCGGCATCATCCGCAACGCTGAGGCTCTCACTCAGGAGCTCCTTGACAGCGGATGTGCTAACTTCGAGACTATGAGCTCCGGTGCTATAAACTCCGGTGACCTCATCGGCGCTCTTATCGCTCAGCGTGATTCCTTCGTTGAGGGTATCCGCTATGCTCAGGAAAAAATTGAGGGAACTATGTCCCTTATCATACTCACCAAGAACAGCATCATCGCTGCAAGAGACAAGTTCGGCAGACTGCCTATCATCATCGGCAGAAGAAGTGACGGCTTCTGTCTCTCTACTGAGTCCTTCGCTTTCCAGAAGCTGGGCTACGATACCTACAAGGAGCTCACTGCCGGCGAGATAGTTGAACTCACCTCAGACGAGTGCAGAGTCCTCAGCGAGGGCGACCCCTCTAAAATGAAGATATGCACCTTCCTCTGGACTTACTACGGCTACCCGAATGCCGTGTATGAAGGTGTGAACGTCGAGGTGATGCGTACCCGCAACGGTGAGATAATGGCCGAGAATGACATCAGGAACGGCTGCCTCCCCGATGTTGACTACGTCTGTGGAGTTCCGGATTCAGGTACTCCCCACGCTATAGGCTATGCCAACAGAAGCGGCATCCCCTTTGCAAGACCCTTCATCAAGTACACCCCCACATGGCCCAGGAGCTTTATGCCTACTAACCAGTCCATACGCAACCAGGTAGCTAAAATGAAGCTCATCCCCGTACACGAGCTCATCGAGGGCAAGCGCCTCCTCTTCGTTGACGATAGTATCGTAAGAGGTACTCAGATGCGTGAGACCGTTGAATTCCTCTATGAGCACGGCGCTAAGGAAGTGCATATGCGCTCCGCCTGTCCCCCTATCATGTACGGCTGCAAGTACCTCAACTTCTCACGCAGCACCTCTGAGCTGGAGCTCATCGCCCGCCAGATAATCGACGAGTTCGAGGGTGCAGAGGGTGTGAAGTACATAAACGAATACAGCAGCTCCGCTTTTGAGAGAGGCCGCCGTCTCAGAGATGAGATATGCCGCCGCCTCAAGCTCACCTCCCTTGAATTCCAGACCCTTGAGGGTACTGAAAAGGCTGTGGGCATCGACAAATGCGGTCTGTGCTCTTACTGCTGGAACGGTAAGGAATAACTATGAATTGAGAAATGCGGAGCGAAGAGCGGGAGCACCTTTCCTGCATTCGTTCTCAGTGAATGAATGGAGAATTAGTGAGCTACTTTCTATAAAAGCGGAACGATTAATTCTCCATTCTCCATTCTCAGTTCTCCATTATATAAAACGGAGGATAATACTATGAACAACAGTTTTTCTGAAAGCTACAAGAAGGCAGGCGTTGACGTAACTGCCGGCTACAAGTCAGTTGAGCTCATGAAGGCACATATCGCCCGCACTATGACCAAAGGCGCTCTCTCCGGCATCGGCGGTTTCGGCGGTCTCTTTGAACTGGATATGACCGGCATCCAGCACCCTGTACTCGTTTCAGGTACTGACGGCGTCGGCACAAAGATAAAGATAGCTTTCATTCTCGATAAGCACGACACTGTCGGCATCGACTGCGTTGCTATGTGCGTGAACGACATCATCTGCTGCGGCGCAAAGCCCCAGTTCTTCCTTGACTACATCGCCTGCGGAAAGAACATCCCCGAAAAGATAGCTACTATCGTTTCCGGTGTCGCTGAGGGCTGCGTCCAGGCTGAATGTGCTCTCATCGGCGGCGAAACTGCCGAGCATCCCGGCCTTATGCCTGAGGATGAGTACGACCTTGCAGGCTTCTCTGTTGGTGTTGTGGACAAGTCAAAGATACTCCAGCCTGATACACAGAAGGCAGGCGACGTCCTCATCGCTATCAAGTCCAGCGGTGTTCACTCCAACGGCTTCTCTCTGGTAAGAAAGGTATTTGACGTTAACGAGCAGAACCTCGCTATGCACTTCGATGACCTCGGCGCTACCCTCGGTGAGACTCTCCTCACTCCTACACGTATCTACGTAAAGGCTATAATGAGCCTTCTTGACGCTGTTAATGTGAAGTCTATCTCACACATCACAGGCGGCGGCTTCTATGAGAACATCCCCCGTGCCCTTCCTAAGAACCTCTCTGCAAAGATAGAGAGAAATTCCGTTCAGGTGCTTCCTATCTTCGACCTCATCGCAAGAACAGGAAATATCCCTGAGAGAGATATGTTCAATACCTTCAACATGGGTGTCGGCATGATAGTTTCTGTTGACAAGAACGACGCTGATAAGGCTATCGCTGCTATAAAGGCTGCCGGCGAGGACGCTTATGTTCTCGGTGAGCTCGTTGAGTCCGATGAGGGAGTTATAATCTGCTGACAAAAGCGGCTGCCGCTTCATGGTACCGTAATGATATTGATATACATACTTCTCGTGCCGCTGATGCTCCTTCCTTCTTATGCAGCGTGGCATTTCTGGGTTTGATGGCGCTTGGCTATCTCAACAATTACAGAACGATCAAAAACGGTGAAACAGCAGAGGGACAGATAACTGCCTCTGAGCTTTACTATTCGCCCGGCGATAACGACACCGTGACCGGAGGCTATGAAGGGTGGATATATAAGGCTGTCTACTGGAACAGCGAGCACGGCAGGGAAATAGAGGCGGAGTGTTCATACGCAGTAAAAAAACACTCTCACCGCATCGGCGATACAGTGACCATTGTCCCTCTCATTGATAAACCGGAGCAGTTCATGTTTGCAGAGGACGAAAGCTGCTTCCACAGGAAGTACATAACATATTTTCATTGACAGCAGCGGCCGTCCTGACAAATATAGCCTTTGTGATACACTTACTGGCATCCTTATAATAAAATCCAGGGTGATGACGGTTATGAAAAGAAAAAAAACTATTATTATATCCGCAGTATGTACAGCTTTTCTGGCTGCGGCATTTCCGGCACTTTCAGCCGGCAGCAATTTCGACCTTGACAGCGACGGCCGGGTGGACGGCTTCGATATGGTCCTTGCACGACAGCAGGGACTCTCCGGTGAGGAGCTCCGCTCACTTCAGAGCTTTCTCCTCGGAGACGGCCTGTCCGTTTCCCCAGATACGGAGTACACCATCGACGAAAGCTGCATCCTTGAGCCTATGGGGACTATCCATACCGGCGAGGGCACCTTCTACGGCGGAGGCTACGAGGGCGGCTGCGCTATGCTGGACCCCGTCTCCCGTGACTACTGGATAGTAGCCATGAACCTCGCTGACTATAACGACGCTCAGCTCGCAGGCGCTTACATAGAAGTCACCGGAGAGCTGGGCACTATAAATATGCTGGTCACTGACCTGCTCCCGGAAGGAAAAAAAGGCGACCTCGACCTCTACACTGATGCCTTCCCACTGATAGCTCCCGTCGAAAAGGGCAGAGTCCCGGTGAGCTGGAAGATAATCCCGCTGGATTCCGCTGAAAACGCTCCCATGTCCTACAAGTTCAAGGAGGGCAGCTCGGAATTCTGGTGCGGAGTACAGGTCAGGAACCATCGCTACCCTATCACCAGGCTGGAGTATCTGGACGAGAACGGCGAATTCGTTGAGATAAAGCGCCGTCCCTACAATTACTTCGAGTCCGCTGAAATGGGTGCAGGCCCCTTCACCTTCCGCATAACCGACATCTACGGACGTCAGGTCATAGACAGAGACATCCCACTCTCCAAGGATGATACCGTTATTTATGAGGGACACGCTCAGCTCCCCCTCTAAAGGAGAAGATATGAAAGTCGAAAAAATTGACCTTATCTGGGCCGCAGTGTCCATGATAATTGTTGGAGTATCCTACCGCAGGGGCGAGCTCATAAAAGGGCTCCTTCTGATATATCTGCTCATGGTACTGGTCTTTGCATGGCATATCTATAAGATACTGCGGAGACTCAAAGGCAGCGTCCCTGTTTACGGCACTATCGTTGACTACCATGAGTCTAAAATAGGAAAACACAGCGGCTGGTACCCGGTGGTGAGATACAGCACTGAAACAGGCCGTGAGATAACCTCCGTGTATACCGTGGAGGAAAAGGAACAGCGCTATGAGACCGGCGATGAGGAGCTCATCTGCTACTCTCCCGACGACCCCATGTTCTTCTACTTCTCCAACAGAAAAGAAGAACTCTACCGGGACTACGTCCGGTTCATCGTTTACGGCGGTGCTGTCTCGGTAATACTCCTCCTGCTCCTCGCTGCAAAGTGATACTGCGGAGGTATGTGCTCGCATCCGCTCTGCACAGGATGCCGCTTCCTCATCGGCGTCCTGCAGTGCTTCAATAATGAGGAACAGCACTCCCCCTTCTGTCATGTCTCTGTTTGCGATGTGACCCCCTGCGTCCGGCAAGGACGCTATTTCCACATTTTACGGAGGTAATCCCAATGAAAAATATAGTCGTACTCGTTTCCGGCGGAGGAACGAACCTTCAGGCCCTCATCGACGCTGAACGCTCCGGCGAGATCATCGGCGGTAAGATAACCTGCGTCATCTCCTCTAAGGAGGGAGCCTTCGCCCTTGAAAGAGCCGCTAAAGCAGGCATCCCTTCAAGAGTCATCCCAAGAAAGGAATTCTCCGACAGCCTCAGCTACAGCAAGGCTATTCTGGCCGCCCTCAACGAGGAAAAGGCTGACCTTGTGGTACTGGCAGGCTTCATGACTATACTCGATGAGTGTGTGACTTCCGCCTATGCCTATAAGATAATCAATGTCCACCCGGCACTGATACCCTCATTCTGCGGCGAAGGCTACTACGGACTGAAAGTCCATGAGGCCGCTCTCGCCTACGGTGTAAAGGTCAGCGGTGCTACTATCCACTTCGTCAACGAAAAAGCAGATGCAGGTGCTATCATACTTCAGGGCACTGTTGACGTAAAGCGTGATGACACCCCGGAGGTCCTCCAGAGACGCATAATGGAGAATGTGGAATGGAAGCTCCTGCCTAAGGCTGTTTCACTGTTCTGCCAGGACAGGATAGATATTATCGACGGAAAAGCCTATGTCTCTGACTGAGCCCGAAGGGAGGTGTCTCAATGATAGTCGCCCTACAGGAGGGAAGGTTCTGGAGTGAGGGTAAATTCGTCAGCACCATGTTCCGCAGGGACATGAAGGTCCTCATCTACAACGGTGCCGACAAGGACTACGCTGAGCTCTGTGTAAAGGACTTCAACAATATGTCCCCGGTGCTCACTGAACACATCCTCCGCAGTGCCTGTTCCTACTGCCTTGAATGTCTCAACCGCTGGGCTGAGATAGATAAAAGAGATGAGATAGAATCTGCTATGTCTGTGGACGTCTCCCCGGATATGGCCCCTGAAAAGCTGCTGAAATGCATGACTCCCCTGACTCTTTCAGTTAGAGAGAGCCAGGACGGCCAGGTCGGCTGGCAGGCGGAATTCGACTGTCAGTGGGAGCCGGAAAAGGGTATGGAGATAGTTGTTCTGGGCGGAAAGCTCCTCTATCTGGGAGCCTTCTGCGACAACTCTCCCTGGGACTCCTTCCCCGACGATGACAGCTCAAATCACGCTGTCCGCTGCTGAGAAGGGGGCAAGCCATGGATATAGAAGGGATAAGGGAAAAACAAACTGTCCAGAAGCTCTTCCTCTGCTTCTGGATGTACTCAGTTCTGGGCTGGTGCTATGAGGTGTTCCTGGAGGTGGTCGTCTACCGCTGGGGATTCTCCAACCGTGGTGTCCTCTTCGGCCCGTACTGCCCGGTATACGGTGTGGGAGCTCTCTGCTTCCTGCTGTGCTTCGGGAAACTCATGAGGAAAAAGGACGTCGGGTGGCTGAACATCGCTAAGCCATTCCTGATATTCCTGGGGTGTATGACTGCGGCAACTCTCATAGAACTTGCCGCAAGCTACATACTGGAGGCCGCCACCGGCCAATGGCCCTGGCAGACCTACGCTGACTATAAATATAACTTTCAGGCGAGGATAGCGCTTTCAACTTCTATCCGCTTCGGTCTTGGCGGGACCGCTTTCATGTACGTCGTTCAGCCGCTGTTCGACAGGCTCCTCGCCGGACCTTCAAGAAAAACGCTGGATCGCATCGCTGCCGCTGTACTCATTATCGTGGCCGCCGATGTGGTATATACACTATTCATCAAATAATCATCCTAAGGAGAGATAATCATGAAAAAGCTCGATATTGCACAGGAACTCAGTTCAAACGCTTACCCCGGAAGAGGTATCGTTATCGGTAAGTCCGACTGCGGAAAATATGCTGTTACTGCTTATTTCATCATGGGCAGAAGCGTAAACAGCCGCAACCGTGTTTTCGTTGAGGACGGCGAGGGCATACGCACTCAGGCATTCGACCCCTCCAAGCTCGAAGATCCCCACCTCATCATCTATGCCCCTGTAAGAGTACTGGGCAACAAGCTCATTGTTACAAACGGTGACCAGACAGACACTATCTATGAGCTCATGGACAAACAGCAGACTTTCGAGCAGTCCCTCCGCACAAGAGAATTTGAGGACGACGCTCCCAACTATACACCTCGTATCTCCGGTATCCTCCACTTCGAGGACAAGGGCTTCAACTACGCTATGTCTATACTGAAGAGCGCCAACGGCGACCCTTCATCCTGCCAGAGGTACACCTTCGCATACGCTAACCCCATTGCCGGCGAGGGCAGATTCATCCACACCTATATGGGTGACGGCAACCCCCTCCCCAGCTTCGAGGGCGAGCCTAAGCTGGTAGGCATCAGCGGAAATATCGACCAGTTCACCGATATGCTCTGGAACAGCCTCAACGAGGACAACAAGGTATCTCTCTTCGTCCGCTACGTTGAGCTCGAAACCGGCAAGTACGAGACCCGTATCATCAACAAGAACAAGTAATGGCAAATATCTCACTCAACTGCCCCAACTGCGGCGCAGACCTGGATGTAGTACCGGGACAGGCCACTACGGAATGTCCCTACTGCAAGTCCGATATTTTCATAGGTCCTCTCGCCGACCATGCTAAGATGTCCGCCATGCAGCGTGAGCTCAGGGCGAAAGATGGCATTGCTGAACAGGCCGGCAGAATGAAGGAATACCACAGGGCACTGAAAAAGTGGAAGGGCGGCTTCGGATTCTTCCTCTCCATAATATTTGTGCTCAACACCCTGGCTTTTGCCCTTGTGGGCGGCTCAAACGACGAGGACGAAACTGCCATAGGAGTAGGCTCTATGATAATTATTATCATAGTGCTCATGTGTTTTATGATACCGGCATTCTTTGCCGCTGCTTACCCCTGCTACGACGTTGAACAGGACAAGGTCACAAGGACCGGCACCAAAAGGTGGTCTGCTTTCTTTATCCTGCTCGGCATCGAAGCGGCCGTGCTCGTCATATCACTTATCGCCGCATTCTTCCTTATGGAATATGTCCTGTGAGCGGAGGCGAAGTATGAAAAAGTCTTTGATGATACCCCTTTTCTGCCTTGCAGGGACTATATGTCTCTCAGGCTGCGGAACCAGCTCAGGAGGTGCTCTTTCTTCGGAGCCTGCTACCCTGGGACCTCCCCAGAGAGCAGAGTTCAATGAGCCTCTTCCGGAATCTGCGTCCTACAGAAGGATAGTCCGCCGCTTCAATAAGACAGTCCTTGCATCCAAAACAGCGGAGACCTACGACGACCACGGCAATATCGTGCGCTCTGCAAGCTCCGATGTGGTAACAGGCGATGAGACTCCCATGAGGAGCTATTCCTACATCTACAACGAGGACGGCTCCCCTGCCGAGGTCCTGGACTACGGCTATGTGTCCACAAGAACTGTCTATACCTACAACGAAAACGGTGACCCGCTGACTGTAGAGGTCTACGATGCAGACTCCGGAGTCCTGAAAAACACATCGGTATATGAGTACAACGACCACGGCGACCTGATACACGGCACCCTGATAAACGGTCTGAACGGACAGGAGTCCGTAATTTCAAGCAGCAGCTATGAGTACGACGAAAACGGCTTCAAAACTCAGCGGCAGGAATTCTGGAACGACGGCTCGGTCAAATACACCGAGACCTATACCTGCGACAGCAGCGGAAATATCCTTACGGCTGAACGGATAAACGAGTCCGGAGAAATTCCAAAACAACTCTTTTCCTACGAATACGACGAAAACGGCAATACTGTCTGCCAGACCCAGCAGGACCTTGCAGCAGACGGCACCGTCACAAATGAGTCAGTGCTCAAAAGCAAATACGACCAGTCCGGCCGTATCGAAAAGCTGGAAAACTACCTCAACGGCCAGATAAACTGGTATGAGCTCTACGACTATGAGGAGCTCCGGTCCTGACATCACTGCAATACATCGTGCCGGCATCTGAATAACGATACTAAGGAGTAAAACTATGAAGAAATTTGCATCTCTTTTCCTGTCCTGCCTTATGACAGCGTCTGTTTTTACAGCCTGCGGAGACAGTGACGGCGGCGGCAGCAATAGCAGCAAGCATGAAAAGATAGTTAAAAAATGGGCGGACGCTGCCATAACACCCAAGGGCGCTGAGGACTATTTCACCTGCACCTTCCCCGATGAGTACATAGATACGCTGAAGGATAAGGGTGAATGGGACAATATGGTCCAGGACTACAACGATGACATCCAGGCTGACCTTGACGACGGATATTCCTACAAGATAGACGAAGTAAAAATGGGCGGCGAACTCACTGAGGATGAACTCAAAAGCGCTGAAGGCTTCTTTTTCGACCTCTACGATGCTGAGACCACTGTCAAGGCAGGCTTCTGGTACGATGTAAAAGCCACAAGGGCCAAAGATGGTGATGATGACACCCAGGCACAGGAAGTCGCCGCTGTGGAGCTGGAAAATGACGGGTGGAAGATAATACCCTTTGACCACGACAGCCTGTCCTACTACTCCGATAAATCTTCCGAGGACACCAGCGAAGACTGAGTCCCCGGTCATAACATAAAACCAATAACCAATATACATAAAGGAGGACATTATTATGTCAAATGAAATGCAGTTAAAGTATGGATGCAACCCCAATC
>ODAI010857261.1_pt1 | contig 26024 bp, 27 predicted proteins | sample 1539321 | NCBI WGS metagenome assembly ODAI01 (sample SAMN02144231, study PRJEB22623) | gut metagenome | biome: sheep rumen | host: Ovis aries | place: New Zealand
CTTCTTTTGTTTGTTGCATATGAAACTTATCTGTTATGGGCGCAAAAAACATAAGTTTTAATGTTTAATACAATTAAAGTAAACAACACTGATACTAATTATACTCACAGTATATTCGATATCAGTGAATATAACTCAGGAGCAATATATGCCAATCTGAGTTCTGCACTTGATGCAGTTCCTCAGAATAAGCAGCAAAAAGGCATGACTGTTAAGTTCATACAGCAAATCACTCCGGCACGCTATTCAGTAGTGAAGACTGAAAACCTGGAAACAGAACCTACTGGAACTCTACTCTCAGAAGCACCGTACATTGAAAGCGGAACATATGACGAAAGCTAGTTGAGCACTATATTCAGCACACTTCCTTCTTCAACTGGTGCTGGAAATGCACTGACATATTACGTTGCAGTCGCAGTCGATGAGACTACGACATACACTTCATGGGTCATCACTAAAGTATAGAATAGTGTCAACAAGTATGTGCAGTATCGCTACATGGGAACTGCTACTACTGGTAGTCCTAATCCTTTCCTTAATACTGCTAATTGGCAGGGTGTAGATGATTCACCTGTTGCTGGAAGTAATAATCTGGTGACGAGTGGTGGAGTAGATTATAATATCAAATTTTTAAAAGACTCAAAAGCAAATGTAGTTTACAACTTATTTGATAAAAATAATATAATCTCTGATAAGTATGTTACTAATGGTGGTGATGTGGATACATATTTAGGAGGAATAATTAGTAATTTAATACCTATTGAGCCGGAAGGGATATACTATATTAAGCGTAGTGAAAGTAGAATACCTGGAGGCTTTTGGGGTGTTCGATTTCTTAAGTTAGATGGCGTTACTAAATTAAAGCCATTAAATGGTCAACATGAAGAATATACGTCATTTATAATTCCTGTTGATGCAGTAATAGAAGCGCCCATAGATGCATACTATGTGCAGTTCCAAGTCGGTAGTAATCTTGATTTTAATCAATTGCAATCTGGGACAGAATTTACAGGTTATATGTCGCATGGAGGATACGTACCTTTCGAAGAATTGCCTAATGAATTAAGCAAAGAGAATATTAATTTATTTGTCAAAAAAGACAAGTATAGTATTAATCTGTACGACGAAACAAAAGACATTGATGGTTATTTTATTTCAAATAATGGTGGTATTGGTGATGCATCAGGTTATGGTATTAGTGGTTTAATAGAAGTTGCACCAAATACAAAGTATCATTTGCACACAGAACAGAGCAATCCTTATATTAGGACTGTTCGTTTTTTAAGTGCTTCAATGGAAAAAATAGTTCCTCGTGATGGTGATGGAAATCTGTTATCTAATTATACATATAGTGGAAATAATGTTGTTCTTTGGACAACTGAGCAGACAAAATATATACAATTTACAGTAAAAACTACAGGCGGGCATAGTAATAATACGCAACTTGAACTAGGTCTCGTATACACAGGGTATAAACCATATTCTATACAAGAAAAAATAGATAAAAATATTTTACCAGATAATATTATTAGCACTGTTGATGAAGTTTTTGGTGATAGTGAACAAATATCGCTTAATGCAACAGTATTAAATAGATATATAGATTCTAATGGACATTTACAGACTTATGGTACATTAAACTTGGCATTGTTTAATGTAGAGAAAAATAACACATATATAATCAACATATCTAAAGCAGTAAATGTAGCAGGTTATATAATGAGTTATATGCATAACTCAAGTGATGAGTATGCTGAGCCAATAACTGCTTATGGTATGGGTGATTCCCGTTCACACCTTTATACATTTATTCCTAATAGAACAGGTCTTTTGGCGGTAGGGTATGATGGGAATGCTGTACCAGAATGTGTACAAATCAACAAGTCTGATGTTGCTATTGTTGGTGCGATTAAAGAACTTGGAGAAAAGCCAAATAGTATTCTATATGGAAAAAGTATAATGTTATTTGGAGATTCACTAACTTCAGCATCAACTCCAGGTGTAAAGGGTTTTGATGAGGTAATTGCTGAAACACTTAATATACCTTGTAGAAAAATGTTAATTGATAGCGGGGATGGGAATAAAAAAGATAATCCAGTATGGATTCCTAACTTAACAAACTACGGAAAAGATGGTACACATAACGCAAAAGTTGCAGCCAGACCTTATCCAGATTCTATTTTAGAACGAGTGAAACGTCATGTTACGTTAGATGCGAATGTGGATTATGTTCTTGTCGAATGTTCTATCAATGACCCCGTAGCAACAATGGGTGAAATATCTGATTCTTTTGTTGGTCCATTTGATGAATATTTAACTATTCCTGCCATAGAAGAAACTTGTCGATATTTGACAACTTTAGGCAAATCAATTCGTATTGGTTTCTATATTCCTTGGAAAATTGTTTATATTGCTGATAACTTCTTTGAACCATATGCAGCTGTATTTGCAAAATGGGGTGTCCCTCTGTTGGATTTAAGGGATTGTGCAGGATTTAATTTCCGAGGATGTGCTGCACATCGTGTATTGTATTCTCTTTCATCATCATCTTATTCTACTTATGATAATACAATAGTGTATAATCTTGATGATAAGGTTAAGTATGGTGGAGTGCTATACAAATGCAATGCTGATGGTGTGGTAGGAATACCGCCAACCAACGCAACATATTGGACTGAAATTACAGAGGGTAGTTATGATGGTTGTCATCTGAATAGTCTTGGACACTACATTGTTGCTGGTAAGATTTTAAAATTTATAGAGTCCTTGTAAGAACTCAATACCTAAGTACTCAAAATAGGGCTCGCAATGCGGGCCTTATTTCTTTAATTTTTTTTTGTACATAGTTGGGCGCAAATGCGATATCTATAGCGTCACATAAAACCGGCACAAATATCACATCACGATTAGATAAATACAGCATGAAGCAGAAACTATTCGAAGATTTCATAGATGACATAGACGTTGAAAAGGACGTTCAGCAACATAGTGTTGAAGTTTAGTCATCCCGTTCTGACTTGACTAAATTGACTATTGAGATATGGCCAAGATATTTTGTTTGTAAAACTCAAGAACAGTTGGGACAAGCATTGAGGACGTTTATCCGAAAGATAGAAATCATCGCACAGCATTCGAATTTCATCGACAGCATAGATGAAATCAAATTCGAGAATCTGAAGACTATCAACCCAGAAAAGTATCATATCTTCAATGCTGACAGCATAGAGATTATATCATATGGAGATGTGCTTACAGAGCAACCGACAGATTTCATAGACCTTGTATGCTATATCTACTTCTTACCTCGAATTAATTTTACTGGTCGTCAAATCGAATCATTTTACAAAGATGTTCGTCATATGATGAACATCACAGGTGATGTTCGCTTAGCAGACAATCGTCAGTATGTAGTTGAATATAAAGGTGATACAAAGGACTTGTTCTTCGAATTCTGTCCTCATGATAAGGACTACGCTAAGGAGATATTCGACTTAGCACAATTATTCAAGCCGGGATATACATATGCAAATTATTTGCAAGATTTCAAGACTGACTGTTTCGAACAAATGATGTGGAATCACTTCTACTATGGTCAGTACGGAGATCAGATTGATGAGATGTGGAAGCATGTCTATAAAGTCGGACATTTCGACAAAACTGGTGATTCTAAATTACTGCCAGATTATATCAAGGACAAGCATCCGGTTGCCGGTTGTACTGATGTCTTCTTGCCGTTTGGTGAAATGGACTTTGCGACTTCATCTCCCTGGAGTCCGACACTTCGTTGGACAGAGATGCGTGAACATTGTATGACACATGGTTGTAATGTCTACTTGTTGTCAGATGCTGAGAATAATGACGATGCTGTTATCTGTGTCTATGATGGAACCATAGAACTTACAGACAAAAACGGTCAGAAGAAAATTGCACAGATTGTCACTGAGACAACTGGTCATGAAATGGGTCTCACATCAAAGGAAATGGCGCTGAGTTGTTTCTTAAGTGCAGAAGAAGCAGAAAACCTGTGTGCTGATTTCTTCGGTTCTGATGAAGATGAATATAACGAAGACGACTATTGAAAGTCGTCTTTTTCATTTCAGATAAACACGTCGTAGAAGTTGACTCCTAGAATAAGGCTCAGTTCTTCCTCGTCAAGGAAGTCACGAGCGAATTCTCCCAATGAGTGATTATAACGAGAGACGCACTGCAGCAATCTGCCGTTCTCATCTACATGTACAATCATCATAGAGAAGCCGTACAGGTCATAAGCAGGGAAGCGATACTCTGGGTCGTCCATGTCAAGCATTGAATAATCGACATCGTCGCACCAGACACGCTCACTATCATCTTCCGGTTTCTGTATATCACGGAAATCACGATGCAGCACAAAATATAACTAGTTCTCTTTATTCTCTCCCAGGAATGCATCAAACTTACGTTCCTGGTTGCATACACACCACGGACTGTCTGGGTCAGTGTACTTCAAGAAAGCACTTGCCTGGATGAATGACTCGACGTGCACGATAATCCATGCACGGCTCTTTTCGTACTGACGACTATTGATACGACGATCGATACGCATCTGCTGCATAGCCAGCGATGTCTTGTACTTGCTATATAACTCATCATATGACAATCCGTTCAAGTCATCGTCATACTTCTCTTCTTCTGAATCGATTCCGACGATAATCTCCAATATCTTCTTCAGCGTCATATACTCTTTGCAATAGCGCATGGAACGGTCGAACTCCAAGTCCATCAATATACGAGCAATGCCTGGTTCAAAGCGATTATCCAGACCACCTTCTTTGAAGTACATGTTGTATAGGTCGTCTTCGATGTTGACATAAGGGATGACTTCATGACCGCCTGCGATGACACGTGGCTTCTCCATGAATTCCGGATTTGACTGACGTATAATATCACGGCCCATGTCACGGTAGTTCTCAGTATCCTGTTCAGACAACGAGTCATCCGTCCACAATCCGTCTGACTGTGTCATCTCATTCAGCAACTGGTCTTCCAGGAAGTCCATCACTCTTTCGTATGCCTATGTCTTCTGATAATCCTTCATCATCTTTTTCCTGTTAATGTATAGAACGAATATACCTTTCCTTTCTGCTTTTTGATGTCGAACTTAGCATGCGGCTTTTTCTCGAAATATTCCTACCAGTAGTAGTCACGCTCGTTCTAGAAGTCTACCTTACTCTCTATTCTGAGAGTGAAAGTTCCGCCGGACCTGAATTCGAGAGTCGTCCATCCCTGGAATCTGCTGATGCACATGCACGTAAACGTATAGTTACGATTATCCATCAAACCCTCTATCTGCATAAGCGTCAATGCTATGTCATCAAAGACAATAGTCTGGTCTTTGTTATTATATATCTTGATATTCGGCATGATTTGGTAATCGCCGATGTCTTCCAGTTCGTCGTAGACGATACAGCCAGGTTTCTGACCACAGAATACAATGCGATATGCATATACGAAAGTCTTAATCTTCTTACGAAGCAGCTTGCACAATTCGCTCATTCGTACGAATGGCTGCTCATCTGCACCAGTTCCTTTTACCATCAGGTCGACAAAATTCGTTTGCCATTTATTACCATGCTCAAATGATGAGATACGGAAACCAGTGTCTTCAGTCAGACCGAACATATTATATGCAAGGTCTTTGTCTTCAGGATATGCAATATTCCAGTCATCAAACAGCATGTCAATGTCTTTCTTACGGACGACTTGCACGTCATTGTCAATATCGAACATCGCACGATATGAAGCATCAAACTGCTCTAGTGAATTACACGGGTTCAAATAATCTTCAATCCAGAACTTCGTATCGTATTTCTTCCAGCAAAAATGATGACAATGGAAGAATACTTTGTTCAGTGCAATGTATGAGAAATACTCCGGCTTATGTGCCAGGTAATTAGACTCTATATAAAACATATAGCACAAGCGTCTGATGACTTGAATAGACGTACGCACGAAGTTATAGAACGAGATGCGCTTGAAGTCTGCACATATACGGAAACTGATATCACGACCTTCTGAGAGTTCTATCAGTCGCGCCATCTCTGCAGAATTGCTGTTATGACTAAAGTGCTTTTGTTCAATCTTTCCTTTTGTTTTATATGACAATACAATCGTCCAGTCATAGAACATCGGACTGACGTCAAGCAAGTGCATCAGCGACTTGCAACTCTTCACGCGGTCAGGTACATTCTTATTCGTCTTTCGGATGAGGTCGTCAGATTTTATGAGATAGACATCAATAGACTTATTGTAGACAACAGATTCTTCAGTAGTGTCATTTTTTTGCACTACCTCATCTGCTTGAATGTCGTCTAAAAAGTCCTCGTTTATTCTCATAATATTATTTATTGCAGAACGTACATATTCATTAGTTCTCGGCGCATCATCTGCATGTATTCATCACCTTTGATAGAACGCTTCGTCAGTATATTGATAGCAGAGACGAATGCATCGACAGACATACTCTTAATGACTAATACAGTTAATGTCTTCTCTTCGAATGCAGCGATTGCGCCAAGTTCGAAGTAGCCACCGTGCTCTTCGTCACGCTGACGCTGGACGCCAACAGCAGAGAACTGCATCGTCTTCTGCAATTCCGTCTCGTCCATGATGAATGCGTCTGTTATCGTACGATACGACTTCGAATATAGATTCTCGTCAAGGAAGTCTTCATACTTCATCTCACGCACTTCTATCGTCAGGAAATGACTGATACTTTCCGGAATACGCTCAGTGATGTCTACAAAATCTACTGGCAACGTGCGTATGAACTCTGTCGTCTTCGGTGCAATATATCTTAGTGTCTCTGGTTTACGAGTCTCGTTTCTGTCCTTATTGTCTGCACTTACATACACTTTCATCAAGTCCATCTTCTTGATGACATATTTCCAGCAATATGCAAGACTGTGGTCATCAGTCAGATATGACATAGACTTCACGAAGTCAGCGAATGCGACACGGATGGGGTTTCGTTTCGAACTGTTGAATATCTCCGTATTACCTTCGGTGAATCGGATGAGACCGTTGATGCTTCCTGGAAAGATATTATCGCCTTCAGGTATGGGCATATCATAACGAACTATGTGAACTGTACCGAACAGACCCTTACCATCTGGTGTTTTATTCAAATTGTTGAACTGCAGACACATCTTATATGCAGTGTGCATGCTAATTTCGTCTGTCCAGACTGCAATGGGTACGATGTACTTATTTAAGAAATTGTTATATCTGAACTTGTCTTCTCCATTCTCCGTTGGAACGTATACGTTCAAGTATTCTCCACTAGAAGTAGCAGCGTCCCAATTGAGCACCTGAACGTCTTGAACGTCAGGATATGCAGACAGCATCTTCGAGAGACGTTTATGTAAAATTTGCATATCCATCTCTTGTTCCAAGTCGAATATAATCAGCAGTTCCGGACGTCTGCGTTCTATGGCGTCGCTTTCGTGTTGTACGACTACATCTCGGAGGTCTTCTGCGCTGTCTAAGAAATCTTCATTTATTCTCATGCTGTATTTATCGCTAAATGTGCTGGGTAACTCAGATTATATGCGAGCGAATGTATTTTCGAATTCAGACAGTGAAATTATACCCGATATGATATAATTTGCTTGTTTTGATATGAAATTATACCCGAACGGGTGCATATTACAAATGAAAATTAATTATTTGCCTAAATATTTGCAAGATTAAAATATATTTCGTACTTTTGCAGCAAATGAACAGACGATTACGTTGTTTCACTATATAATAAGTAAAGAAAACTCGTTTTATGAAGAAATATAATCAAATTTCGATGAAGAAATTAGAATTATCAACAGATAGTGAGGGTCGTCAGACTATCATAGTTCCAGATGGCATGGAAGTTGTTGTGAAAGACAATGGCGAACTGATGCTTGTAGAGAAGCAAGACATATTCGAGACATTGAAGTCTGGAGATATATTTGCTTCTAAACAAGGAATATACATTTTCAAGTCAGTAGATAAAACTCCCGGTCAGAGAAACCAGATTAACGTTTATGGATATACACAATATAACGGCAATTGGGACGTAGAAGGAAGCACACATGTGTTCTTGGGCCCAGTGCGTGTCGCTACGAAAGATGACATCTTTATGTTAAAAGATACGTTAGCTAAGCATTGCTACGAATGGAAACCAAACGCACTTGAATTTATCAAGATACCTTGGGTTCCTCAATACGGCGACACGTATTTTGAGATTGTTGATAGTGGTTCTACTGCTCGTGTAGAGAAGTGCTCATTCGCTAATGGAACGCCTAATAGTAAGTTCCCTGTCTTTCCAAGTCATCGAGAAGCAGAGAAATGGGCTCATGAGTATGACATTCTGCTGAATCATTTCATCGGACGTATCATTAATGAGGCTGACTTCGAACATAGTGAAGATTATTGAAAACGATTTGCATTATTATATAATATGGACAACAACGGAAAAATATTTTTTGCTGCTGGAACTTACGACGCAGGGGCATCAACTGCATCTACGATGACTTTTGATGCTATGTCAAAGTATCAGATGCAGCGCAGTCCAGAGAAATTATCTGAGATGACACCGCAAGAACTGTATCAGTCGAGCAGACTGATAACTGGCGAATATCGTCAGAAAGTCCCTGAGTTCGAGAAGTTCTGCGAAGACGTCATCGACAAAGAACTCAATAGGAGAAAGGACTTCACGACACCATGCAAGCAGTACTATCGTATCGAGACAGTGCACATGACATACGTATTTCACGTTCGTGACTTATACGTAATAGAAGACGACAAGCGCTGGTGGAAGTACAACAAACATAAGAAGAACGAAGCAGCAGACTATCATCCCGTCAATGACATCTTCAATATGACGCACTATATTGCTGCACAGGGATTCAAATACATCAACAGAGAACTGCAACGCTTCGACACATCCGGTTCAGAGAATTTCCAGCTAGACGAGCAGTCATTGTTCGGGTTTGACGGCGAACGTCCTTTCATCACTGTGATAACTGTACGTTCGTCATTGATGCCGGGCGACTTCTACTACGACCACGAGACGTACTACGGGGAAGAACTGACTGAAGAAGAATGGAACGCATTTACGAAAACTTTACATTTACTACGATAATGGACAAGAAAAGATACTTACTTATCTACCACAAAGAAGACAATGACGGTGTGTTCTCTGGTGCTATCATGTACAACTATCTGACACATCGTCTGAAAGTCGCTGAGAGTGACATCACTGCAATGGGTGCCGACTACAATATGCTGGCAACATTCATCAATGTCAATACCCCGAAGAAACTTCACGAGCAGTATACGGACATCATCATGACTGACATCTCGTTCAGCGACTGGAAACATATGAAGGCACTTTGGGACGAATTCAAGAACAACTTCGTCTGGTGTGATCATCATGCTCCGATTATCAAGGCATCTATTGAGCATCGTTTCGACGATATTCCCGGTGTACGTCAGACTGACCGTTCCGCCATTCTCTGTGTGTGGAAGTTCTTGTACGACCCGTTTGATGAGCATATCAATGATGACAGCGAACAGATTCCCGAAGTTCTTCGCATCTTGTCAGCATACGACTCATGGACGTTCGACAAGTACGGATACGACAAAGAATTCGCTACTGCAGTCAATCGTGGAGCAAGTGATGCATTCGACCTCAATCTCAAGGAAGTCTGTGAGTATGTTCATCAAATGTTCCCGGCTGGCAGCAAGTACGAGCCCACTGTCGAGGAACTTGAGAAGAAAGGTCGCATCATCAGCGGCTATCAGAACAGAACGTCTGCGAACATCATCAAGGGAAGCGGTGACTTGACTTGGACGCTTGACGACGGAAAGCGCAAGGCATGCGCACTGTTCATCCAGGGCGGTTCGAGCAGCAGCATGTTCACTTCTGTAATGGGAGAAGTAGACAACGGCATTGTTTTCAAGCGTCAACCGGATACAAAGTGGACGATTTCTCTGTATAATGTAAGTGACGGCGACAAGTTCGACTGCGGAACTTATATGAAGAAGCATTACGGAGGTGGCGGTCACATCGGAGCAGCCGGAGGTACGATTACGGAAGACGAATTCATTAAGATATTAAAAAAGAAACAGATATGACAAACAGAGAGAAGTTTATTGAACTGAAACGACATGCGAAGTTGATATTCAACTACGGTTCTACAGTATACGGAACGCTTACTGAGCATTCTGACAGGGACATCGTGTGTATAGTTGATGATGAGATAGACTTGTCTGAATATACGAACGGCATATGGGAGTATCACGACTATGATATTTCTTTGCCGGTATTCGCTGAAGAGTGCGATGATTGGCAGTTCATCAACGAGCGTCGCTGGATAGAGATGATAAAAGCACATCATATCGTCTGGCTCGAGTGTTACTCATTACCTAAAGAGCATATTCTCAAAGGTAATCCGGACGACTACATGAAGTACTTCACACTCGACAAATGGACGCTTCGTCAGGTCATCTCCCAAATTGCCAGCAATGCATGGGCAAAAGCCGGCAAGAAGATGACTGTCGAGAAGGACTTCGACCTTTATAGAGGACAGAAGTCGCTGTTCCACTCTTTAAGAATCATGATGTTCGGCATCCAGATAGCACGGGACGGTCGTATCACTGACTACAAAGAGGCGAATTACTTGTGGGATGAAATCTACAAGATGGGCAACTGTGGTTGGCCGGTCTATGCAGAGAAGTACAAGGCATTAAGCAATAAACTACATTCAGACTTCGTAGCATTATGCCCGAAGCCCGATGAATACAAAAAAGAAAATCAAGGAAAGAATAAGAAGATGGAAAATAAGAAAGGTTTCAATATCAACGAGAAGATTGTTTCTGCAATGACTGATTACAAGGACGTCAGCAAGCAACTGACTGACCTGAAGAAGAAAGGCGACACTGAGAGCGACGTCTATAAGGCAACAGCGAACGGACAGCAGAAACTCAAGAAGCGTCTCGACGTCTACAAGCTCGTCAAGACTGCATTCATGGAGCACGTCACCAATATGACGAACTGCGAGAAACTGGTGAAGCGTGAAGTGCTGACATGGCATAAGGAAGTCGACGAGCAAACACAGAAAGAATATTGGGTCATCGACCAGGAAGTCAACGAGCGCATGGTTCTGCTTCCACTGGACGTTCAGCAGTCTATCATCGAGAAGATGATCGCCGTGCGCAAGAAGAACGTGGACATCTACACGAAGAACGGACGTCCGGAGATGGCAAGTAATGAGCAGTCTGAGATTGACGTTCTCAATGAGTTCATGCCAAAAGAAGCAACTCGTGAGGAAGTGGAAGAGTGGGTTCGCAGTTCATGGCCAGCCGGCATCACTCAGTCCATGATGGGTTATGTCATCGGTGAGTCTAAGAAAGCATTCGAGCGTGTTGATGGTAAGATGGTCTCTGAAGTCATCCGTTCGATGATTCAGAAATAAGCCAAATCGTACCATAAATACAGCATGGAGCAGAAATTCACGAGTATTTAGAAAGCGACTGGAGTCGGAAGTATAGAGTATTATAGACGACTTCATGAATTGTCAAAGCGGGGCATGGAACCCGCTGATGACGATGTTTTGCCAGACGATCCTAAAGACACTATACCTTTGGAGATGTTCGCTGACGGCAGCGAAAATTCCTGGTGGATAGAACTGGTGAAGTCAATGGGCGGCAGCACGAAGGACATGTCATACTCCAAGAAGACCAATGAAGTCTCGTTCAAGTTCCGCATCAAGTGTGACGGACAACTAGTCGGCAAACCATTGTAGATGATCGGCTCGACTATGATGAACCTTCTTCTGAAATGCGGTGCAATGGCTTTCGATACAAACATGTCCGACATCGATGGTCGTGAATGGGAGATAGACATCCCGATAGCACCTCAGAGTATGTTCAGCATGTTCCTGGAATCGCTGGAAGAACAGAACTCAGAATTGAACAATGCGCTTCGCGGAATGATGGCATATCAATCTGGAATGCTAAAGGGTGTAGTAATGAGCAACAGCATTGAATACGACGACTTTGTCGATGCACTGTTCTCACTGATTACTGCTACTGACGGTCACTAACCGACGACGCTAAATACGTCGCGGCTTGGTTCTGAGAGCAGCAATGCTCGAATAACTAGGTCGGGTGATTAGCTTAAGTGAACGGAGACAGCTCGATGTAATCTAGCAAACTCCCGAACTACGTTACTGGCGAATACATAGGTACCAGGGGATGTAAGTCCTAGTTCCCTGCTCTACGTCCTGGTTGCTAAACAGTCTATTCGGTATGACAGTGCACTAGGAACATAAACCGCCGGATAACATTGGCGTAGGACTGCTTAACCCCACGTATGTGGGTGAACTTATCCTTAAATGGATTAATTTTTATTTGTTAAATGTAATTTTTATCTCTCATGGTAGTATTCGTACTAGACAATACCGGAAAGCCATTGATGCCGACTCATAACTTCGGTAAGGTCAGACGTATGCTAAGAAACGGTCGAGCAATCGTAGTCAACTTATATCCATTCGTTATCAAGTTGACTTACGTGACAACAACTTATACACAACCCATTACACTCGGAGTGGACGCCGGCAGCGTCCATGTCGGACTGAGTGCATCAACAACAAAAGAAGAATTCTATGCTGCCGAAATAGACTTGAGAAGCAAAGAAATAAAGAAGTTGCTTGATAAGAAAAGAGAAGCAAGACGAACCCGCCGGAGTCATCTCAGATATCGTCAAGCAAGATTCAGCAATAGAACTGCGTCAAAGAAAGATGGTTGGCTTCCGCCGTCAATACAACATCGTATTGACTCTCATGTCAGACTTGTAGAAGATGTGATGAAGATATTGCCCATCACAGAAATCATAGTAGAAATAGGTCTATTCGATGCACAGAAGATTTCTAATCCGGAAATCTCCGGCGAAGAATACCGGAATGGACAGATGACGGGCTTTGACAACGTCAAAGCATTCGTCAGATTCCGTGACAAGCACAAGTGCCAGCAATGTGGCAGAGAAGAGTACATCGAAGTGCATCATATACAACATAGAGCAGATGGTGGTTCTGATAGACCAGATAACCTCATTTGCTTATGTCACAAGTGTCACTATGACCATCATAACAAAGAACTTGTCTTAAAGAAGTTCAGAAACTTGAATAAAAAGAATGCCATTACGCTGCGAGATTGCGCAGCGATGAATCTCATCAAAGATAGAATCTTATCTGAACTGAGAAATAAATTTCAAGATATACCTGTCAGAAAGACATATGGATATATTACTTCTAAGAATAGAAAGAAGTATAATGTCGACAAGTCACATGCAAATGATGCATTCATTATCGCAAAGAATTTTAATGCGAAGCCACTTGACGATATGTTCACGGGAATACAAGTCAGATGTCATAATAGAAAGATTCATAAAGACAAAATACTTAAAGGAAACAGACGTCAACTCAATCAAGCACCGCATTTGGTGTTTGGATATGCACTTAATGACAGAGTTAAGTTTAATAGAATAGAATGTTTCGTTCATGGACGTCGAACTATTGGTTATTTTGTATTGAAAGATATCGACGGAAATACAATACATAACTCTGCTCCGGTGAAGAAGATTAAACTCATCTCACACGAGAACAGTATAATATTAAAAAGAATATCAAAAAACAGAAAGGCTTGTGCCGATTCCTTTGGCGACGCTAAAGACGTCGCAATTTCCTCGGCACGTTTATTATGAAAATGATGATAAAAATAAAGATGGGGGAGGACGTTTAATAATGGTACTATACAATGACGAGCATACAGGAGGTTTGATGACGACGAAAGACGGACCCGTTACTTTCTCGATAGAAGGCAACGAGGTGACGATGCATGAGAGCAAGTCAACGCATCGTCTTAATGGGCAGAGTCTCGATGAGATGACGTTCGAGTATCTCTATAATCCTGCAAACAACAAGGCATTCGAGAAGTGGAATCCCGGTCAGGTAGACTCTGGCATTTTTCATGTCAATGAAAAGAACGGACTTATCGGAATCTATCTTGAACTAATCGACCGCGAGAATCCGGAACGCAACTATGCAATGGAGATTTACCGCAAGGACGTCGGCTCGCTGATGGAAGTGCTGTTCATCATGGCATCACTCGGTGACAACTTGTGCGATGTCTATGAGAATTCATATAAGTTCGCAACACTCATCGGAGTCAGTGACATCATGGAGCACTATGCTGAAATGATTCAGCATCCACATCGAGAACCATCGCTCAATTGGCTGATGTACGTCGCCGGAAAAGTGCGAGGATACTGCGAGAACCGTGCCGAGAATGCTGCACAAATGGCAGAAATAATCAACGAGGTTACACTGAGAACATATTGAAGATGGAGAAAAGAGAAACAGTAACACTAAAGAACGGCGCCAAGGTGACGTTCATAACAGCAGACAAACTCGTGAAGCATGACGACCTAGTAACACCGGACGTCCTGGAGAGACTACATTGGACACAGTTCTTCGACGAAGACTTCAACGGAATGTTCGCCAGGTTCGTGAACTCAGAAAGCGAGCATCCGTTTATGATTGATGATGGAGAAATCGGCATCTGGCTGACACTGCATGACACTGTTACGGGTGAAGAATACACTGGGTGGTTCTTCCAGGAATGCGTCGGAACTATCATGGTCGCTCTGTATATTCTGATGCAGTGCATGCGCTTCGTCAATGCAGACGGTCATATCTACAACTTCATGACTGACAGCACCGTAGCACAGTTCTACAACCGATTCGTCGAACTCATAGAGGAAGAATCTGAACCGCATATGCGAAGACACTTCACACACACTGGCGGCTATCTCGAAGCACTGTTCGACTGTCACGGTTATACACCAGAAGACATATTCGATATTCTCGCCGAGAACATCTATTAAACGAAATATTTAGATATTGCATCTAGACGCTGCTCTGTGCTAAAATCAGCGAGTGAATCCTCGAAAACGATATAGCACAGAGCACTTCTTTTTTCATTGCTGATATATCCTAAGAATACGCCGGGACGCATGAACAAGTTGTTCATATTGTCATAACCGAAGACAGTGAATGCTTCTCTCGTCGGCTTACTGAATAAATTCTGCTCTACTTGTTCAGTTAGTTTCTCATCGAAAATCATTCTCGTATTCCACGTCCGGTCGTGTACATTCAGTAAAGGCTCCAGCATCACTAAGTCATACTTAACACTCTGTACTGCTTCTCTTGACAGATGCTTGTTAGCAAACTCACAGCGCACAGACGTCACTCGATAATTCTTGCTCTCTTCGATGACTCCGATTAGTTGATGCGCATCATACAAGTGCTTTCTGTACCAGCTCTGGAAGACGTCCGGCCACCAGTTCTGCATCGGCGGCAACGCTTCCCAAATATAGAACGGTCCTCGCTTGCAATCCATCAAATCTTCCCACTTGATGCCGTAAGCTGCTTCATTGATAGCGACTCGAATTTTCTCAGGACGATATGGTAAATTAAGGATTGTACCCGAGCGATATTCAGCAAACAACCTGCATAGCGTATCAATAACCATATTGGGAGTCAATTCAAAGTCATAGACTGTTGATAACATCGTCACTTCCTCTTTCGTATTTCCGGTTGAACGTCTGAAAGTCAATTCCCATCTGAGATGCTTTCGAAAATAAGTCTTGAAGACATTCTCGACCCACTTCACAGCACGATTCATTATAGTTTCATTGTAGTTAGGACCGATGTCATACTTCATGAATACCCACAGAGCAATCTCACGATCAGTCTTTATCGGGTCGACATTCTCCAACAAGCAGTCGTCCGGAGTTATCAGGTCTAATGCATCTGTGTTCATATAAAGTAAGATTTGAAATCTCTTGAAGCACAACGAGTCCGTTCTTTCTCATCGAATCTCTCCATCATTAATGCAAAGCAGAACCCGGTTTGACGTCCGTCATAGACCATTCCGAAATATGCACCGTACATCTTCTGACACTTGTTGTTATACCACGTATAATCTTTGTGTTTGACATATATCTCAAAACCAGCATAGCAAGGATACTTATCGAGATTGTCTATAAAGTGCTGCTTTAAGTCTTCAGAGATTCGGACGTCTCGTTCTTCTTCTGCCTTTATATCTTCAGCAGAATGTGCCATGTCCCAATCTCTATTCTGCTTTTCTGGTGCAATATACAAATCTCCATGAAAATTCATACGAACGATATATAACATAATATCGTTTATCTTCTCTGGATTCAACGTCATCTTCTCGACTGTGGAGATTGACTTGTAACTGTTACCGACGATTTCTTGTTCTGCATTACTCAAGAACCATTTGATAATATGTTCATTAACACTGAAGTTGTTTCTTCCAATAGCACGCCACACAAGATAGCGAGTGTATTCTTTATCTTCTTGAGACAGTTCCTTATCTTCGGGTAGACGTCCATTGTCGTCAGCATATAATTCGTATCTGTAACTGTCTAACGATCGATTAATATAACTCACTGCATTTCGATAGTTATAATAATCAACTCGTCGTAACATATCTGCTTTCTCTGTAGTCACTCTCGGTGCTAATATATATGAATTAACACCTGGAATTCTCGACAGATACTTCATTGTCGATAACAAATTATGCACATTCAAACTGCATATTGGCAATTCGAACTTCAACTTCGGAGCCATTGTCCCCTTGCATAAAGTATCAGCGACTATTTTGCACCGACGACCGAACTGCGCCAAGAAAATAGCATTGATGTGATGTTTCACACAACCAATCGCTTCTTGAGAACTGTTGTCAACTGACTTTGAATAGAACTCGATAGAACCTCTGAACGTCTTGCTCTGTTCAGACGGTTCTTCTACCTTCTCATAAAGGTCGTCTGGAGTTAAGACGTCCATCAAGTCGAAATCATATGCATTACTCTGCTTCATATTTCTTTGTTTGTTTGACTGTGCAAAGATACGAATTTATTTCCGAACTTCAAACATCTGAAAGAATATAAAACGTTATTTAACGTTAATTAACTAGTTAAATATTGCTAACAAAGCAAACTGCTGTATAATATAATGAAATATAATATAAGAATTATGAGCACGAATGATACAAGTGTCTGGTGGAACAATAACATCACGCTCGAAGATATAATGAGCGTGTGCAAGAAACTAATCAAGGAACATAAGAAATATGCTTATAGTTTCTGTATTGGATTCATCGACATTACATTTTTAAAAGAAGATGGCGATAGCACTGTATGGGTCAGTACAGAAAAAGCACCAAAACAAAATGGTAAACCTTGGGTTTTAATGAAAGCCGGATGCTCGTTTCACAAGAAATTGCTAAAACTTGAAGAGGAAGAAGATATTCAATTCGAGCGTTTGACTGATGAGACAATGCGCAAAATTAACGAGCGCACTTTATTAGTTTTCACGAACGAAGACGGTACGTATCGTGATTTATTTGATTACGACAAATTCACATCTCTATCTAAACCAGTTCCTATTGGTTATTATCCAAAATCAGATTTAAACAACATGTTTATTAACAGCATAATTATATAAGATTATGAACGACATCTTAGAAACAGCAAAGAACATCATACTATATATGTTACTTGCATTAGCAATAATGGGAATACTCGGAATCGTTGGATACTGGCTGTATTGTATTCACTGGTCGATAGCAGCTATATATGGATGTTTCATCGTCCTATCGTTTGTTATGACTGTTCTTGACGATTGAACTTTCTGCTATAAAACGCAGACGAAAACGTCTTCAGAACGTACAATATATAGAAGATATTAATTCTAACATTTTAAGAATGGCAAAAAAGAAAAATACTCCAATTGACAGTTCTACGGGCAGCACAGACCAGCCCACGAACGATGAGAAGAAGAGAACTAGGAAGAGTCGTAAGCAGAAAACAATGGACGACCTTTCTATAGTAGATAACAAGAAAGATGAATATCATACATGTTCTATATGCGGTCGTAAGAGCAATGAAGTATCAACGATGATTTGCAATGCTGATGCAAACGTATATGTATGCTCTGATTGCATTGAGAACATCTATGAGTTAGCAATGTCTCGTGAAGCACAACTGCGTGGAGATTTAGACCCGGTTCGCAAGTTCAGAGAAGAAGACTCTGACGACAGTGACGTAATGTTCAATTCTAACATCCCGACGCCTCATCAAATTAAAGAATATCTCGACCAGTACGTCATCGGTCAGGACGACGCTAAGATTACGCTGTCTGTTGCTGTTTACAACCACTACAAGCGTATCATGCAGAAAGTAGATGAGAACGACGAGAACGCTGTGACATTAGAGAAGAACAACATCATCATCTGTGGAAACAGCGGAAGCGGTAAAACATTTTTATGTAAGACTATTGCAAAGATGTTGCAGGTGCCTTGCATAAGCGTTGACATTACGGGCTTCTCAGCGGCTGGCTATGTGGGTGAAGACACAGAATCTATTATAAGCCGTTTATATAATGCTGCTAATGGAGACATCAAAAAAACAGAAATGGGAATCTGTATTATTGATGAATTCGATAAATTGGGTCGTCATGGAGCCGGTGCAAACATCACTCGTGATGTCAACGGAATTGATGTACAGCAAGGTCTATTGAAACTTCTTGAAGGAACTGATGTGATGATAGAACCAAACGGCGGACGTAGACACCCTGAGGCAGAAATGATTAAAGTCAACACGTCTAACGTCATGTTCATTTGTCTTGGACGTTTTTCTGGAATTGAAGAGATTATCAGAAAACGTCTTAATCAAAAGACTCTTGGTTTCGATTTAACTGAAGGAAAGAACGAAGATGGTCAAATCATTGATAACCAGAATATTATACGTTATGCTGAAGCAGATGACTTCAAAAAAATGGGTCTCATTCAAGAGATAGTCGGCCGTCTACCCGTCATCACATATGTTAACCCATTGACAAAAGACGACTTAAAGCGAATTTTGCTTGAACCGAAAAATTCGATTATGAAGCAGTATAAGAAGTTGTTTGAACTTTCTGGCAAGAAACTGACAATTAAAGATGACGTCTATGATTACATTGTAGACAAAGGCTATCATGCAGACACCGGCGCTCGAGGTCTACGAACAATTGTAGAATCTATTTTGAAACAAAAGATGTTCGATGCGCCATCAGAAAAAGATAGCGAAGAAGTTATTATTGATATGGACTATGTGAAGAAAGTTGAATCTCGTAACTTCCTCGACCCATCTAAAAAAGTCGAGATTGACAAGAAACGGAAGATTACTTTATAATATTTATATTTATCATATTATGTTATTAGAGAGAAGTCATGTCGTGAGACAGTGCTTCTCTCATTTATTTTAAATTATCCTAAAATTTGAGTTTGAAATATACTACTTTCAAATATTATTTGTATCTTTGCGTCGTCAAACAAATAAACATCAAGTATATGAATCAAGTTTTCACAAAAATCATCGGAAGTTCAGCAGACTCACTCTACGCTTATGACTTCAAGAAGAGACTTAACGAGAACGGTTGGCTAGAAAAGATACACGATATGTTCGACACAATGGACGTCTCAGTCATTCAGAAAGTGTGGACGTCTATCCTCTATCGTCTGCCAATGACTGTCGTGTCTGTCGGACGTCTAAGCGGCAAAGACTGCGAAATAGTTAGCAATTTCCGTGAGATAGATAGTCTCATGCACATTCTCAATGCGTACGAGAACAATGACTTATGGCTGGACCCGTTCTCGTGCGAACTCGCACTTGAATCAAACAACGGAAAGTTCGTATTGCTCAATGATGTATATGATACTTTCAACATGATTACGTATCTGAAAGAATACGAGCAAAGTCTTGCATCAGATGCCGCTAAGAAGACTGTGCATGATAATCTGACTCTTATTAATTCATTGATGCAACAGTATCCTGTGTCACTGCGTTATATTGGAGTCCAGGACGCTGGACGTCAGCCCCTCATTGACAGTCTTCATAAATTCTATAGCAAACTCGATAACATAACATACTAATTATGGCTAAGAGAACAAAGCACGTCATGTCGTACAAATGTTGTCAGGACTGTACTAATCTGCCAAAATCGCTGTACAAGAAATGCGAATTCTTCTGGCACGTCGCTGGTTCGAGTGCCGAGCGAACTATGTGCATATTCAAACGCTGCAGTCCAAAGTTCACTGACAAGAACGGACGCATATGGACTGAAGACGAACTCGAACAAGAACTGAAGCGATGCAAAGAATCTCCTGTCTACTTTTATAATAAGTATTGCGTATTGGTTGACAAAGAAGGAAATGAAATCAAGAAGCCTCGTTTGACAAATGCTCAATTTCGAGCTGCATTAGAAGCAGACCAGAATTTGCGTTGGTTTACAGAACAAGACTTGAAAAAGCGACTCAAGAAATAAGAAAACGAGTTCTCAAATAAGAGGACTCGTTTGTTTATCCTCGAGACACTATTCGTTTGCTCCTTTTCTTCTTTTCTTCCCCAAGAATATAATCTACAACGCTGTTAATCTTTTCTTCTGTTATAGTACGACGTCGACTACGGAAATCTTGTATTTCTTTTCTGATATCTTTGATGTCATCTTTCTTACCAGCGATGTTCCAGTCGATTTCCTGCTTTGCCGATTTCCGGACGTCTTCCGTTGATGCTTTAGCAAATTCCCAATCGTTGTCGCTATACAAGTCAGCATATCTCATATAGTTCTCAAGAGATGCAGTCTTGCTGAGTATCATGTCAAGGTCAGCATAACCGTAATTGACATATTCATCATCTGCTGGATGCGACGGCACTCTATAAGTGAACTCATCTAAAATAAGCCGGCTCTCTGGATGTTCCTGCCAATAATGCGAACCGTCCTCTTTGATTTTCGGCATCACGGTTACAATAGTTCCTACTGGAAACTTCTCGTTAAGTTCTGATGCATATTGCTTTAATCTCTCTGTCTTATTCATATTCTCGTCAATCTCTTTATATATTATACATCAAATTGCTCAAATAATACGATAAATAGAAGAAAACTATAATAAAGTAATGACTATTAACGGTCGTCAGGCAGCATTTATACGAATCGAATCGGGCTCTCGTCCGAAAGTCGTCTCAGCATCTGTTCTGGCTCGTGTCATCTCTCAGAAGGTGCATGATGCAGCAGGCAGAGTTGAAGTCTATAAGATAGAGATTGTCGGTCAATTTGCGAAAATCGGGAAGTCTATACGCAGTGCAGCGAACCGAATCAAAACTGCAGAGGAATGCATGGCGATGGACACTGATGTCTTCGTGAGCATTGCTGAGGTGGACGTTCAGTTGCAATATGCTGGAACTTCTCACGCAACGATGCGTGAATTATATCGCACTATGCGAGTCATTGAAGTTCTCGACCGAATTTTCGTCAGAGTCAATCAAAATCATATCTTTGTAAATGACGTTCCATATGGAGGTTTGACAAAAGCATATAGAGAGCCAGATGAAATAAGTAGTAACTTCATGCACGACCTCGACAGAGCAATCAACGGCGAGCGTGAGTATGAAGAATTCGCTGATGAGTTCAAGGATTATGAATACGGAACTTATGGTTTGCATCATATCACTCGAGGGGTGTTGAAAGCATTGAACTATGACTATCGTCATCATCACATTCACATTACTGAAGATTATAAAGATGCACATGTCGTGCTGACCATCCCGGAAGGAAAGACTGCGAGCGACAAGGAAGTGACTACGCTCTGGAAGATATTCAGAAATTATGTTTATCATCCAGACAACGGTCGCACACCCAAATTCGACTTATATGTCAAGGGTACACTGACGCACACTGTCGAGCAGCCTTGGGAGAACGACCCGAATTTCACATTGCATGAGAATTAAACTTTACAAGATAAAGAGAAGAATGAAGAAGATTATTGATTTTTTAAAGAAATTGTCATTTCGTGATATCATCATTGCTATCCTGTCTGTGATGTGCATCGTGACATTCATCAATATGCGTTACTGGAAGGGACGTGCAGTCGAAAGCGAGAAACAATTCGTTGATACACTGAGTATCTATAAGAACAAGCTCGGTGAAGAGTACACTGCAAGACAGATTCAGATTCAGACTATCAAAGAGATGAAGCGTCGCAATGACTCTATCAGTGCTGAATTAAAAACACTGAAAGACAATCCGATAGTCATCACGAAGGTCAAGACTATTGTAGAAATTCGTGAAGTGCCTATGAACTCAGACAGCATCAAACACGAAGTGAAAGACTCTACTTATACACTGTCATGGAGTGCTAAGCAACAGCCGTATTTTGCAATGAGTGGACGTACACTTGTGAAGAACGACTTCTCTTGGTTCAAGACGACGCTGACACAACTTGAGATGGAGTCAATGCTTACAGTTGACTTGATAGAAGTCGGAAATAACGGCATCAAGGTCATCGCTAAGACAGACAACCCGTATATCAGAATCGGTGATATTCAGGGTGCGTTCATTGACCCGAAGAAGAGCAAGGTGCTGAAGAGTTACTTCCCGCTGAAGCGATGGGGAATCGGACCTCAGGTCGGACTCGGAATAGGACCGGATTTGAAAATCTCGCCTTGGATTGGTTTCGGTATACAGTGGTCATGGCTACAATGGTAAAAATGAGAAAGTGCTGATTATTGTCTAATTAGAGGACAAATTGGCACTTTTCTTGTATAATATAATAGAATCAATACTTGCTTGCTTATGCTTACTTTAATTGAGATTTATGTAATAGGGATGTGCGTCGCATTTGTGATGGCAATCATCTTAGCGTTTCATTACGAACGCACTAGAAAAGAAGAACAACAATGGGGGATGACTGCAGTTGTTGCTATATTATCATGGCTGGCGGTCGGTATGTTCATCTGGAGTTACAGACACGACTACAAGCACTTCTTCAAGTGGCTTTGGACGTCTACTCGAAACGCTGTAGCAAAATTCTTTTGAACTTACACTTGCCGTCTATAATGGGCTTTGCAAAGTCCCATGATTCTGGCCGGTTGCCCGAATTGAGCATACCAGTCAGATGATATTCTAATACTTTATCATTATGACGAAAACGAATGAGTCCGTCGCTGCATGACTTGTCGAGTGCAGTTATAGGGACGCCCATCTCGCCTTCGTAGTCATAAGGAATATCTGCAGTTGCATTGACGTTAATTGCATCATACGTGTCGAACTTCTTGTATTCTTGGTCGTTGATACTCTTCGTGAGTTCGGGTATGTTGTCGGACGTCCATTCGCTTTGAATGTTTGTAAACCAGCGGACGCCTTTCACCCTGATATATTTCTTCTTATTAACAGCATCATATCTGCATGCTGTTCCGTCTAATTGATAGTCGTCCGGAACCAGGAATTCCCTGTCACCCTGACGAATACTCGGACCCAAGAAGATTTGTCTGTTGACGAGTCCTGGCATGATTTCTTTGTACGTGATAGCATTGACGTTACCCAAGACGATGAACTGCTTGTTCATCTGGAGCAATAACTGCATGAACTCACGGAACAATGAGAACGGGGGATTCGTAACGATGATGTCACTGAGTTGCATCAAGACGTATGCAGACTTCCCTCTGAAATCTCCGTCGTCCGTATCATGAACTACTTCTTCCGTGCCGTTATAGAATACCCACTTAGCAGGATATAGTGACTGAGCAGTCAGTGATGCAAGTCCAAGTGTTTCGAAGTTGTCCTTAAAGAAACGATAGAATGCTGACTTCGTATAGTCATCACAAGGCAGGAATACACTCTTGCTCCGAAATACGTCTGGATAATAGTTCATCTCTGCTGCGATGTCATCGTAACTAGTGTAGAACTCATCGGCATTATTCTGCCGCGCAATATGCAAATCCGTATTACTCATCTTATATTTCTAATTGAGATACAAAGGTACAAATAAAAATCTAAATGATTGTTATGCAGAAGATTCATTTAAGAAACTTTAACTTATCATTCGACCTTGAATTTGAAGTTCGGACGTGTTTCGCAATATTCACAGAACTGCTTGCACAAGACATCAGCGTCTAATGGATGTTGAAGCAATTCTCCTTCGAGCAGTGCATCGACGAATATCTTGACAGACTTATGCGTCAACATAATTTCTTTTCCAGGCTTTGTTCTCAGAAAACCGAAATAAGTGAATGCGAATTTGCGCTCATGAATGAGTGTCATCTGATGCAGGGAATACTGACCTTTAATCTCAAATAAGTTGCTGACTGCATAGAAGAACTCGATAGCAGCCTTGAATGAAGGAAGTTGGTTTAATAGTATACGATAGCCAGCACACATGTCAGCATAATAAAGATTGAGCGAATTATGATCCTTTCCGTAATATATACTGATTGGCTTCAGCATATCTGCATCATCTTCAAAAGCCTTGATATACTCTTCCCGATTGATGTACATCTAATTATCACAATAATAGTCGATTCCGAAAGCGTCCATCACAGCGACCAGTTGCTTCATACGACGTTGAAGAGTCATAAGCAAATCATGACCGTTCGGCGTAGTCGACGTGATGTCGACTGAAGAACCGCAATACAAGTTGAATTTATAACTGTCCTCTTTCTTCAGTTGATGTTGTTGTGGTTCAAGTAATTCAGACTGGTCGTCCAGGAAGTCTTCTAATAACTGTTTCATGCTGTATTTATTCTTTCTGGGCGAGTTTCTTGAAGTAATCTGGTGTTGAGCAACCGAACACGCTGTTGAATATCTTATCACACAATTCCAGTTCTTCATACGGAAGATAAACACTGACTCCCAAGTGAACATGTTCATCGATTATCCAATGACAACCCATATATAGATATAACGTACATGTATGGTTCCAGAAGTTATATCCAAACTAAATCGGTTTCATTCCTTTGAAGTTATGCAGTTTCTCTTCTATATATTCCTATATTTCTGGTTCAACAGTAACCATCGTCTCGTCAGCATCAGATGATGCATAACAGTTATAGAAGACAACATAATCATTTTCAAACGAGGCAAGCGATTGCGTCTCGCCCAAATCGCACAACAATAAGTCTTGAATAACTTTCTCTATTTCAGCGTTTTTGTTGCTTGCCATGAATGTTACGCGCTAGTTAACTCTCGTACATCTCTCCAAAAAGTCCCACACATAGAACTCTGGACTGACGTAACTGCACAGGAATCTCCACGTATTTCTATCGAGGTGATAGCGCATCATGAACATATAGTATTGCCAGATATAAGTCGTATTCTGTGTCATCAAATCTGCGTCACAGAACTCATAGAACGACTCTACATCAGGTTGTGCGCACCATTGACCATCATAAGAATCAAACTCTTCAAAATCGAGATGAGCATCAGACGTCTCAGTGTATTTCCAAATAGTTCTACTGATGGAATGGAAGAAACGTATCACACTCTCGTTAGTTTTGAAGTTGTCATTGATGCAGAATTCGAAGAAGAACTTACTGTCAATATCGCTATCATCGCTGTCATGTTCACATTCTATATGATAATGACGACTTATTGTTGCATTAAATGTCTTAACAACTACATCAGAATGCTCAACGATACTTTGTGATGTCTCTAAGAGCCAGTTCAATTTGCGCTGACTGTTTCGTGCAATAGAATTGATGTCTACTTCAGTCTCGTCATCATCGCAGCAGAAATGAACACGTAACATTCGACGATATTTACGTGCCTTATCTAATTCATCTTCTGATACACTGACATCACTGAGCGTTGCATCGCTTGGAGACGTAGCGTCCAGAAAGTCCTCGTTTATTCTTGTGATTGTACTCAAACTCATGCTATATTTATTCATTATCTCAGAAATGAAGATACGCTCTAATATGAAATAAATAAAGGAAAATAATATCAATTGTACATGGCTCAAACTCCAATACAACCAAAGAATTTGTTTGAAAAGCGAAATACAAGTGACGTGTTCAACAGACTCGTCATCATGGGCATGCTGCGTATATTGAA
>ODAI014084993.1_pt1 | contig 26020 bp, 12 predicted proteins | sample 1539321 | NCBI WGS metagenome assembly ODAI01 (sample SAMN02144231, study PRJEB22623) | gut metagenome | biome: sheep rumen | host: Ovis aries | place: New Zealand
AAAAGGCTCATGGAGGAATGTCTGGGCGAAAGCTCTGAGCGTCTCCTGACCTTTGACGAACTGGAAGTTGCGAATGTTGTGGAAATACTCACGCACACCAACACCGACCTGATACTTGCCGACTTCAACCGTCAGACGGGCGGCGGACGTGAAGATCCTGTTATCCATTTCTATGAGGAATTCCTTACCGCCTACGACAAAGCACAGAAGGTGCAGAGGGGCGTTTATTATACTCCGCAACCTGTTGTCAATTTCATTGTCAGAGCAGTTGACAGTATTCTGAAAACGGAGTTCGGGCTTGCGGACGGTCTGGCATCGGAAGAAACAAAAGACGTTATGGTAGAGGTTGAGGGTAAGAAACGTCGTGAGCGCCGTGAAGTACCTGCTGTTCAGATACTCGATCCCGCAACAGGAACGGGAACATTCCTGCGTCAGACCATTCTGCAAATATATGACAATTTCAGGGCAAAGCACAAGGGCGAGAGCGATGCGCAGATCAAGAAGGCATGGAATGAGTATGTTCCGAAGCACCTGCTGCCTCGTCTGAACGGTTTTGAACTGATGATGGCTCCGTATGCCGTTGCGCACATGAAACTTGCTATGGTGCTGAAAGATACAGGTTATGATTTCCATGGAGATCATCGTCTAAACGTATTTCTTACCAATTCGCTCGAAGAAGCAGGAAAAGACGATATGCAGATGTCTTTGTTTGGTGATGATCCTCTTGCGTTTGAATCAGCAGAAGCAAATCAAGCAAAAAAAGAAAATGGCATTAACGTGATTATCGGTAATCCACCGTACTCCGGTGAAAGTGCCAATAAGGGCAAATGGATCATGGATTTAATGGAGGATTACAAGAAAGAGCCTGGCGGAAGAATAAAATTGCAGGAGCGCAATCCGAAGTGGCTGAATGACGATTATGTTAAGTTTATTCGATATGCTCAAACATATATTGAGAGAGCTGGAAGTGGAGTTTTAGCATATATTTGTCCGCATGGATTTATAAACAATCCTACATTCAGAGGTATGCGTTGGAATTTACTTCAAACTTATGATAAAATCTATGTTCTTGATTTACACGGTAATATAAATAAAAAGGAAAAATGCCCTGATGGAAGCAAGGACGAAAATGTTTTTGATATACAACAAGGTGTATGTATCGTAATATTGTTAAAGCTCGCAGAAAACAGAGGGAATAAATGTGAGGTGTCCTATTCAGAGTTGTATGGATTAAGAAATTATAAATATGATATTTTACAAAGTAAAACAATATGCGATATAGAATACAAGAGTATATCTCCTGTGGAACCGTTCTATATGTTTTCTCCTGTGGATTATTCTATAAAAAACGAATACGACAGTTACATGGGCATAAATGAATTATTCCTTCTTCATTCAGTTGGTATAGTTACAGCAAATGATAGCGTACTAATTAGCACAGATAAGAATGATTTATTAAAGAAAGTTACAGCAGCATATTCAGAAGCAGAAGAAACACTTTGTTACCCTATAGCATATCGCCCATTTGATTTTAGGCATATTTACTATAATACTAACTACATAGAAAGAAGCAGAAATAGTATTACTCAGCTTTTTATTCAAGGTAAAAATATAGGTTTTATTACTGCTCGTAGCAATAAATCTGATGATTGTAGTCAATTTTATATCTCAGATTGTATGTCTGAAGCCAAATGTGGAGAGCGAACCACTCAATCAGCTATCTTCCCACTATATTCTTTCACTAATGATTTTACTACAAATAGAGCAATAAGAACACCGAACTTAAATTCAAAGATTTTATCATCTGTTTCTAAATCATTAGGTTTGACTTACAATCCTAACTCTGACGGATACGGAACTGATAGTTTTGCACCGATTAACTTACTTGACTATATTTATGCTATCGTCTACTCTACGAAATATCGTGAAAAATACAAAGAGTTCCTGAAAATAGACTTTCCCCGTGTGCCGTACCCTACAGATCAGGAAACATTTTGGAAACTGGTCGAGATTGGCGGCAAGCTGAGAGAATGCCACCTAATGCAGACCGAGTTCGATACCGAACCGTACAGCTTTATCGGTGACGGTACAAACGAGGTCGTCAAACCCGAATACAAGAACGGCAGGGTGTACATCAGCAAGACGCAGTATTTCGACAACGTACCTCAGGCACAGTGGGAGCAGTACATAGGCGGCTATCAGCCGTTGCAGAAGTGGCTCAAAGACCGCAAGAAGACTGCGCTCTCCGCTGAGGACATTGAGCATTACAAGAAAATCATCGCAGCTCTCAGGCTCACCGAGGAGCTTATGGCGGAGCTTGATCAGGTTGTGGAGTTCTGATATGACGATAAAAGGCTACTGCACATGAAAGTGCAGTAGCCTTATTTATACTACCTACGATTTTATCAGATTGAAATATAATGGTTTTTTGCTCCAAACGTCGAAATATAGGTTGATATCGGCAATAAAATGTGATATAATTATATATAGTGAATCATTTGGGATTTGTCAGTAAGATATCTACATAGTACGTTTTTAAAGCATTCAATTTAGAATCACTATGCTTTACTTAGTGGTTCTTTAAAAAATGAAGGAGAATGTTAATATGAAAAGTTTGTATATTTCACGAGTAAGAATTAAGAATTTCAGAAATTTCAAAGATGTTGATGTGAGGTTGGGGCATAAACAGGTTATTATAGGAGAAAATAATGTTGGAAAGACTAATTTCATCAGAGCATTACAGTTGATTTTGGATCCATCTCTTTCTGATGATGATAGAATGCTTCAGGAATTAGATTTTAACGATTCACTTGTTAATCCTATGGATAACAAAGAAGAAATACTTATTGAAATATATATCGATAACTTCTCAAATAACAAAATCATACTGGCTGCATTACAAGATGCAACAGTAACTGAAAATGGAAAAGAAGTGTTAAAGATATCTTATCGCTTTTTTCCTAACACAGACATCAACGGTAATGTAGATTATCAATTTAATATTTTTATGGGAAAGAACGAATCATGCAAGTTTGGATATAATGAGCGAAGATATTTAAACATTAAAGTTATAAAAGCTTTACGAGATGTAGAGGGAGAGATAAGAAATACCAGAACATCACCAATACAAAAAATGCTTAAAGATTATTCAATTGATAAAAAAGAATTGGAACGTATTGCAGAAGAATATAGAACAAGCGGTGATGAAATACTCAATCTTGATGAACTTGTAGATCTTTCCAATAATATCAATAAACGATTTAGCGCAATATTGGGTAATGATGACTATAGTGTTTCTCTTCAAGCTATGGAAATAAGTCCGGAAAGAGTTCTTTCATCACTTAAACTTTTGATGGCACAAAGGAATACTTCAGATATAAGTCTTGGCTTGAATAATATTTTGTATATATCTATGATTCTTCAGATGTTACAAGATAAAACAGTACCTTCTTTAATAAAAGAAGACAAGTACAATAAATATATTACTCTTAAAAACAGCGATATTATTACACAGGCTTATAGTAAATCAAAAAAAGGTAATTATTTGTTGAATGATGGCTTATCTAAAGAACAGTCTGACAAATTATATGATTTCATGTCAAAAAATAATTATGTTTCAAATGCTGTTACTATTCTTGCAATTGAAGAACCTGAAGCTCATTTGCATCCAGTTAATCAGCGCTTGATATATAAAGATGTTATTCAAAACTGTAATAATTCTGTTCTTCTGACTACGCATTCTACTCATATAACATCAATAGCTCCTATTGAATCTATAGTTCATTTACATTATGACAATGTTAAAGGAACTCAGATTCATGCTACAGCAACAATGCCTATGAACGAAGGAGAATTCTTAGATGTCAAGAGGTATTTAGATGTAAAAAGAGGAGAAATATATTTAGGTAAAGGTGTACTTTTAGTTGAAGGTATTGCAGAAGAATTCCTTGTTCCACGATTTGCAGAATTGCTTGGTATGCCACTTGATGAAAAAGGAATAATAGTATGTAATATTAACTGCACAAATTTCACACCATATGTTAAGCTGTTAAAAAGTCTGGATATACCTTATGCTGTAATTACAGACGGTGATTATTATACAATTAATGGTGATGAAAAATCATATCATAATATGGATACTGATGAAAACGCCGATAAAGGCTGGTTAGGTATGGATATTATTGAACGGATGGTTACAGAACTCAAACTTGATGGAGAAAATGATTTACCAGAAGAAGTAGAAAAAAAAGATGAGTTGTTTAGAAAACTTGGCTTGTTTGTAGGATACTATACATTTGAAGTGGATGTTATGGAACAAGCCGCATCGATGCTAAAAGATAATCCAAAGAGCCTTGACATAATATGTGATCTGTTTAATGAGCTTACTACTGGTGGAATAGTTCAGCAAAGGAACTTCAAAAAAGAAATAAAAGCCAAGGAATACTGGAAGTGCTTGAACAAAATTGAAGGTAATGGTATAGGCAAAGGACGTTTTTCTCAAAAATTTGCAAGTGTATGTAGAATTGAACATATTCCTGATTATATCAAAGAAGCAATAGAATACATATATATAAAGGTGAATGGATAAATGAATTATTATGCAGAAAAGCTGGAACAGATATTCAGAGACCCTTTGCAAAAAGAAGCATATAATACTGAAGACAGTACGGTTGTTATTGCTGGACCTGGCAGTGGAAAAACTACAATTCTCACCTTAAAAATAATGAAACTTCTGAATGGTTATATTAACGAGCCTCAAGGGTTAGCTTGTTTGACATTTAGTAGAGAGGCAGCAAGAGAATTTGAAGACAGGCTAATATTATACGGATTTAGAGGACGTAAAAATGTTTTCTTAGGTACTGTACATTCGTTTTGCATCTCTGAAATCCTTAGCAAATTTGCTGATGTATATGATTATGGAATTAATATGCCAATAAAGATTATTCCAAAAAAACTAGAACAGCAGATTTTAAACGATGTCAAAAAAGATTTAGGTATTACTGAAAAAATCACTAAAGTAGATATTGATAAAGAGCGTGCGTTGAATGTTAACGGACAGAGCCAGGTTTTAGTTCATTCGAATCCCACTGTTAATTCAATTGCCAGAGAGTATGAAAAAAGGTTACTTGCTGCTGGGTACATCGATTATCAAGGCATAATAACGCTTTCAACTCAAATTATACAAGATCATGAGTATGTACGTAAATGTATAAGTGCAAGATTTCCATGGATTGTTATAGATGAATATCAGGATTTAGGTAAGCCACTTCATGAAATGGTTATGTCACTTTTCACTACAACAGATATTAAAGTTTTTGCAGTCGGAGATCCGGATCAATCTATTTATGGTTTTTCGGGTGCAATTCCAGATTATTTGATGGAGTTGTATAATAGAGAGGATACAATCTCTGTTGAATTAAAAAATAATTACAGAAGTAATCAGGATATTGTTAATGGTTCTGAATTAGTGTTAGGTCTTGAGAGACACTATAAGGCTAAAACCAGAGAAAATGAAAAAGCTGAGTACAAATTCATTTCCTGTAACAAAGGATTAGCAGATCAATTCGACTATTTTATTAATAGAATATTACCTGAATGCGTTAAAGAATCAATTCCATTAGAGGAAATCGCTGTTTTACTTTCATACAATAACGATTGCACAGAGTTGGCGTTAAAGTGTATGGAAAACAACATACCTTATTATATATCTAGACATTCTTTTGAACGAACAGATTTTATTAAATGGCTTGAAATTTGTTCCAAATGGATAAATAATAACGAGGAAGCCCTATTTAGTGAAATCTATAAGTATTGGGAAAAGCTTGTGTTAGACCACCGGAATAATAAATATATAAGCGAGAATGATAGAGTACTGATGAAAAGCCAATTTCTTAGCGTTTTACTTGATAGTAGAGAGTATAAATCCAAAATATCGGACTGGATTACTTTCGTAATTGACAACTTAAAAATATCCGAATTACTGATTGACTCTGAAATAATGCCTGATGAATGGGAAAATATCGGAAATTTATTGAAAGAAGTCGAAGATGAAACATACAGTGATTATGATACAAGTAAATTCTCTAAAATAGGAAAACCAAGTAATCAAATTACTATTTCCACACGCCATAGTTCAAAAGGATTAGAATTTGAAGTAGTAGTAATGATGGGGATGGAAGAAGGACACTTTCCAAGTTGGAAAGCGTTAAAAAACTCTGATGAGCTTAAGGAAACAAAAAGAATTTGTTTCGTTTGTGTTAGCCGTGCTAAACGTGTATGTGTTTTGATGCATTCAAATATTTATCATGAATTTGAAAAAGATAAACACTATAATCCATCAAGATATCTCTTAGCTCTTAAACATAAATTTGATACAACTACGTAGCTATATAAATGCTTAATTGTAATCAATAAATAATTGTGGTTATCCCGCTGACACACCACAAAAACAGCGGCTATACAGAACTTAAGGTTCTTGGCGTATATCTTTCCCCCGCCGCAGGCGGGGGAAAAATATACAACGCTCAATTATCCTTTTGTTTACCGCATTTTTAGTTGGTGTGCTAAAGGGATAGTCATATAAATAATTGATTCTTTAATGTTTGTGTATCAATATGAAAACAGGCAGCTACCTCATCGAAGTATCTGCCTGTTTGTTTTCATAGCCTGCTGTAAAGTTCTTGCTTATAGTAGTTTCTAATAAAACTTCTATATGGGCGCAATCCTTTCCAGCAGGGCTTTTTACATTATCTAAGTTAAATTGCAGTATTGAATCCAAAAAAGTCACAGAAACTAACTACATAACGCTCATAGTAGTCTTCAAAAGGATACTCTGTTCTTACCTTGATATTCTGAGAACACTTATCAAAAGCTGATGTTTCGCTGTCTTCTGAGATGTCACGGTTATTTATTATTTTCTTGAGTGAAGTGCAGCTCTTGAATGCTGAATCACCTATTGTAAGCTCAGCATCATCGTTCTCAACAAAACGAACAGTCTTGAGATTATCGCAGCTTGCAAATGCGAAAGCACAAATGTTGGTTACGTCAGCAGGGATATCAATAGTCTGAATTCTGTCTGCATTGAAGAATGCGCTCAAACCGATCTCTGTGAAATGATCGTGAAGCAGAATGCTTTCGATCGAGCTTGATGCAAATGTGAAAGGAGCAATACTTGTTATCTGTACTGCATTTCTCAAATCAAAGTTTCTGAGATTTGAATCAGGCGCATTGCGAAATGCATCAGGTGCAATACCTGTTACGTTGAAAACAGCTCCGTTTATATTGATCTTGTTATCAACTACAACTGATGACTGTGTTGAGGCAACTCCACAGAACTGAACCTCATGCTTGTTTCTTGTGTTTGCAGTGATCTGATAGATAAGACCGTTGTTGTTCGTTACATAACAAGCAGGTCTTCCGGAAACACTGTAAAAACTTGCAGTCGGATTTCCGTTTGCATCATATAAAGCTGTTGCAGCAGATGCTGTAATAGCTGTTGTTGAAACATTTGCGATAGGTGTTACTGCGGGTGCAGCACACATAACAGATGCAGCTGCAGCGGCAACGATTGCTTTGATTGACTTTTTCATAATTTTTAAATCTCCCAATAAAAAAATTTTTGCGATTATCTTGCAAATTATTTAGAGCAACGTAGTAGAACAATAAGTTATCAATTTACAGTGGTACCTTCCTGTATCATGATTGGATATAGAGCTTTCCGGACAGCCGATTTATACCCCGAATCGGAGATCCGAACTTACTGCGATCTTGCATTTGTCGCTCTACATGGTGTATTTTAGCACAAGAAATCCCGATTGTCAACCTGTTTTTCAGCATTTCGCCCTGTCAGATAATTTATTCCACATTTGTTGAAAACTTTTTATATCGCTTGTTTTGTGCTATTTCAGGTAATTATCCGTTTCCCTTCTGACCAAAAATTGCTCATACAAGGCTTATAATAGCCAGATATTGTGCTTAAATTTATTTATCAGTGGACTATATTGCTTCGCAAAAAAGCCTGCCGCTATTGCGGCAGGCCATATCGTCTGAGCAATTATTATCTGACTGTGATCTTAGATCATGTATCCGATCCGATCATAAAACTAAGATGTTTGATCGGTTCAAAAGAGCAGTTCAACTATTACTTGAAGAATATTCTCTTAAAAATGCTTGTATAAGCATAATCACCTATGATATGCTTCCTGAGATCGGAATTGCAGCCGCTGAATGCTGTCTTATCGCTGTCAGAAGCCATAAGGCGAGTAACATATGCTGTGCTCAGTGATGAGCAGCCTGAAAATGCACCGCTTTCAATTGTAAGAGCGTAACCGCCGTTCTTTCTGCTGAATGTTACTTCTGTTAATCCTGCATTAGCAAATGCATTAGCTTCGATCTTTGTTATATAGCCAGGGATCTCGATGCTCTTGAGCTGCTTGCAGTTCATAAATGCATTTGTGCCTATATCCTCAAGATACTTTGCAGCAGTAAGGTCGATCTTTGTGAGAGGAGCACCCATCTTAAGTCTTCCATTTTCCTTAGTTACTCCGTCCTTGTCCTTGAATGCATTATCAGTGATCTTTGTGATCTTATAGAGAACACCATTTACCTTTATCTGTGCCGGGATCTTTATACGAGAATCAGCATTGTCGATTCCCATTATTGTAGCAGTTTTATTTTTTGTGTTGATAGTATAATCAACATGGCAGAGATTGATCTTCTTGGTCAGGTCAGAAACGTTAGTGACCTCAGGGATAAGATTATCATCAAAATCCTCCCACAGATTAGGTGTATATGATGCGGAAGCTGAGATGCTGTTGATCGTAGGAACGTTAGAAACGGATGATACTGTGGGAACAGCACACATAAATGATGCTGCTGCAGCTGCGATTATAGCTTTAACTGATTTTTTCATTGTTTGATTCTCCTAATATTATAAATTATTATTATGATGTTTGGCAGAACGATAAAGCAGTACAATAAAACGAACTTTTTTGCAGTGGTACCTACCGCATAATTTTTTCAAGAAAAGGCCTCCGGACAGCTTTGTGATCATCTTGGATTAAAGCTCTGAAATTACTGTGACTAAGTAGTTTATCTGTCCTACATTCGTCATTTTATCAGAAAAGTTTTGAAATGTCAACTATTTTTTCACCATTTTGTACGAATAAACTATTATCAAAAAAAATTGTTCAACCAAAACGGCATTTTGTCCTGTCCACATTGTTAACCCGATGCAACAAAAATCCCCCTCCAGTCATCGACAATAGCAGACAATATTGCTGTTGTATTTTTGAGTCTGAATATATTTCATATAAAATAAACAGAGCGCTCCGAACAATACGAAGCGCTCTGCTGTTTTGTGTTATCCTGTTGCTTTGGTCAGAATAGTATCAGCAATGTGTTGCTGTCCATTCAGCTTTGGGGTTCAGATAACCATTATCGATTCCAGAAGTTTTTCTCCATCCAGGGTTCCATACCGCCGTAGGATATCTCGATGTCCTTTCCGGCCTCGCCGAAGAACTTCAGGATAAGAGTAGCATCAGATCCGTCGATAACGCCGTTCTTGTCAACGTCTCCGGCCGCAAACTGTTCCGGTGTGAACTTCTCCCCAAAACCGCCAAGAATGTTTCCGAACTCTCTGAGTACCCATGTTGCGTCTGAGCCGTCAACTATTCCATCATTGTTTACGTCACCGAGAGTATACTCCAGTACCGGAGGATCATCTCCGTCAACTATACGGATATCGGTTATAGCAAGTTTTATGATCGAACTGTCTGTATTTGTGCTTCCTTCACCTTCATTGAAGATCTTTGATGCTTCTTCTGACAACAGATCAGTTTTATCATTAAGATGCTCCCGGTCTCCGATAGCGTTGATCGCTTCTTCAAGTGCAGAGTCTAAATAAGCTTTGATATTTTTAATGATCTCAATATCTTCGCTGTTTTCATCATCGAACTCCTTGGAGCTCTCCACCTCTACATCAGCTGTTATTATACAGCTCCATGCACTTTCAGACTCATCCTTAGGTGTATACTTAAGAGGAGACTCAGATTCATATTTGAGTGTATTCCTGTATACTTCAGATGTAGTCGTGGTAGTGGTATTTGAAGAAGTTGTAGAGGTCGTAGTTGTACTTGAAGAAGTTGTGGTAGTAGTTTTGCCTGATGTTGTTGTGGTTGTAGTTTTGCCCGATGTTGTTGTAGTTGTAGTTTTGCCCGATGTTGTTGTAGTTGTAGTTTTGCTTGAAGTAGTTGTAGTGGTCGTTTTGCCCGATGTTGTTGTGGTTGTAGTTTTGCCTGAAGTAGTTGTAGTGGTAGTAGTTTTGCTTGAAGTAGTTGTAGTTGTAGTTTTACCTGATGTTGTTGTGGTTGTAGTTTTGCCTGATGTTGTTGTGGTAGTTTTGCTTGAAGTAGTTGTAGTTGTGGTGGTCGATGTTGTTGTGGTAGTTGCTGCTGCCTTTACGGGGATGACCTTTGTTTCAGTCTCGCCGCAGACACTGCACATACGAGCTTCCTCACCTTCGGTCGTTTCTGTTGCTTCCTTGATTACTGTCCACTCGCTCCATGAATGACCTGCTGCCTTGACTTTAAGTTCTTCGGCAGTCAGCAGAACTGTACCATACTGGTCTGCACTGTATGCTCCGCAGTTAGCGCACTTCCAGTGCTCGATAGTACCGTCCTTTGTGCAGGTAGCGTACTTCTCCATGTAGTGGATCCAGTCATGTCCAAGTGCAGGTGTAACTGTATCAGCAAGTGCTATAGTTCCGTTCTTGTCTTCAAAGCGTTTGCCGCAGCGGCTGCAAGCCCAGTGTTCACCGGTTCCGTCTTCTGTACAGGTTGCCTCTGAAGCCTCGTGATGAACAAGCTCGTGTCCAAGTGCGGGTATAACAAGTTCAGCAGCTGTAATAGCTTCTGTTCCGTCTTCATCTGCATAGATCTCGCCGCAGAGCTCGCACTCCCAGTAAGCAGCAGTACCGGCTTTATCGCAGGTCGCAGGCTTTGCATTATGCTTTACCAGTGAATGCTCTTCCGCAGGCATTGAGAATGTTTCTTCTCCGATATGACCACAGTCGCATGAGAGATGATATGTGCTGCCTGTGTCACAGCTTCCTGATTCATGATAGCCTGCTGAGACTACCTTTTCCACGTCATGGTGTTCGGGAGTTATACGCAGGAACTGTGAGCTTGAAGGATCAAATGCATCTGCCTCCGTTGGTGAATAGCTTTCGCCTTCTGCGGAAACATCGATATCAAGTTCATGAGCTGCACCTGAAAGGTTCAGTGATTCTTTCTGGCTTTCCGGAATCAGCCTACCACCGACTGTATATGTTTCCGATCCATCAGAGTACTCTCTGATTTCAGGTTTAGTATCTATAGTTCCGTTTTTGTAGTTTACGCTTCCGTTTTCCACATCAAATGCATAGCCTATCTCATCAAACAGGAGAGTTCCTGAACCGTTCAGATCGATATCGCCGTTTTTGCTGTAGAAACCATAATCTCCTAATCCGCTTGCGTGTTCTGTTACTGTCAGGTCACCGGTTCCTTCGATAGTCAGCTTCTTGTCTGACCAGATAGCTGCATTTCCTAATCCTTCGCCCTGAATGTCGATAGAGTTTTCACCTATAAGTTTTACATTCAGATCATCGGCAGAGTAGATCGTTGAGCAAGTCCAGAATTTAGTACCCAGCAGCTCATCGATCTCGGCTCTTACTCCTGCATCCTTAAGCTCAAAGTCCTTGAGTGTCAGAGTCTTTGTCTCGGGATCATAATGCCAGCCGTCCTGCTCAAGGTCGCCCAGATTATCATCTGTAACTGCCATACGTCCGATATATACACCGTAATCCTGCTTTGCAGTACGGAATTTCTCGGAATAAAGCTGTCCGTCTCTTCCGACCTTGTAATAGAGTGTGTATTCGGTATCAGGCTTCAGTCCGTCAATGTGATCGCCTGCTGTGTAGTGGGAATTATCCACGGATATCTGCAGATCCTCAACGTTTTTGCCGTCCTGATCCTTGAAGAAGGCATAGACTGTATCCTTGCCGCTGTGTATCTCAATGCTGTCTGCTGAAATTGTCTTTACTGTGTAGCTTTCGCCCTCCTTGAATGACGATACACTCACACGTTTGCCGTCCTTGTCAAAGACGCCTGAAACAAAGGCACCTTCAATTTCAGGAAGCTCAAATGTATTTTTGTCGTATAAGTATTCGTCCTCGGAAGCCTTCTTTCCGTCGGGGCCCATAACTGTAATATTCACCTTGTAGGGTTCAGGTTCTACAACAGTCTTTTCGGGTACCTCGGAACGGTCTGCATAGATTTTCTCAAAGGACATAGAGTGGCTTTCCTGATACTCGGGATAGCCGTCTCCGTCGGCATCGAAAACAACATCATAATATATTGACATAGCGTTCCACGGAGAGGGAGTGCGTTCCTTGATGGGTGTAACTGTGCTGTTATCATAGTCTAAGATACAGTATTCATCATCCCCATCGTCAACGTTTACTCCTGTCAGAACTGCACTTACTCTCGGATCATCTGAGTAAATAAAGTCGTTCACACTGATAGTCTCTCCGACAACAGCATCAATACTATTATTGGTGTCCCATGAGAACCCGGGCTTTACGGGAGGTGCGTCACCGTCAAGGATAGTCAGTGAATCAGGTTCGAGTATAGATATAGAAGATTTGTTATAATTGCCTGTAGTGATCGTTTTTTCTTCGCCGTTTACATATATTGTCACCTTGTCCGCAAATACATCACCCAGTGCTTCAAGGTCATCAGGTATCTTTATATCGACCTCGACACCTGTCTGTACGCCCTTTACGAAGCTGTTGAGCTGGTGTCCGTTTGTGTTATCATAGCCGTAAGCCTTAAGAATATAAGCGGCATCCAGACCATAGAGCGGCTTGTATGTGATATTTAAGCCCTCGTTATAGCCGTTGGTATAGACATTTGATTCCTCCTGCCATTTGAGGAAGCTGTCTCCCTCCCTGACCTCTGTGGGGAAGTCCAGATATACCTTGTCGATAGTTGTTGCGTCATGGTCTGTCAGTGCAGAAAAGGTATATGTGAGAACGTATACCTGACCGGGAACAAGTCCTCCAGGAGTGGGTACATACTCACGGTATGTACGGCTGTTCAGGGTATTAAAAGTTCCGTCCTCATATTCAGCCGTAACAGTATAGTCAACAGTATCGGGAGCCTTGCAGTATTCATCAGACTCAACAGTGACCTCTACTTTGTAGGGCTTGTAATACTCAACTATATCATTCTTGTCTGCCTCGTCATAACCCTTATACCACTTGACATCAGTGATGTGATAAGGTGCATCATCAGGTATAGTAATTGAATCAAAGTCCAGCTTTTCGCCGATAACAGGCTGCTTAACACCGCTTATCTCAATCAGATCATAGTCGTTGATGACTGTTACCTTTAAGGATATATCCTCATTATTCATTCCCTTGAAGGAAATTGTGGTTTCGCCGCAGCCGCCGCCGAAGATGAGCTTGCCCTCTTCATTGAGCACTGCTACCTCAGGAGCTGTGCTGGTACTTTCTGCAAAATTGCATAAGCCGACAGATGCGCCATACGGTCTGAATGAGTATGCCCATACTCCGTCGTTATATTCTCCGCTCTTGATCTCAGAGAGTTTGAAATTAGCTTCGCCATTGTACCAGGGAACAAGTTCCTTGGCTTCGATCTCGTAGTTGAATTCTCCTGTGTTGGAGATACTGGTCCTGAACTGACTGTTAGCCCTGCTGGTCTTGACAATTACTCGATAAGAGACCTTGAGGGGCTTGATCTTTGCCATTCTGCTTTCGTCCTCGAAATCATAGAAATCATCAGGATACTTCGCAGTGGGCAGCTTTGTAGGATCAGTTATCTTAAGATTATCGAATACTACGTCCTTGCAGTTTGCCGGGCCGTTTAATATACGATATTCAACAGAGCTGATGACCTCGCCATCATTAAGAGCTTCTTTATTGAGGATCTGGTCAAGGTTTTCTGCTGATGTCTTTATCTCATCTACAGAGAGTGTAGCGGGATGCTCATATGTCGCATAATCCTTATCGTCAGAGAACTCGACCTTTGCTTTTGTTTCCAGCTCGCCTACAGAGTCAACGACCTTTACGGTTTTTGACCAGAAGGTCTGCTTGCGATCGTACGCAAGCTCCCATCCGTCATTTATTGCGATGACCTTGACACGCAGATATTTGCCTGCCATATCATGGGGGATATAACACTTATCTGTGCCTGTTGCGAATACATCGTTGTTTGCGAGCGAGAGGTTTTTATCGCTTTCTTTATGCAGCACGGTAAGACCATCTTGTCCATTTATTTGTCTGTCAATGGTCTCATTTGAATACAGATGGAGCTGATAATCCTTCCATTCCCAGTCTCCGTCCGGGCCGTATTTCGTCTTGACCTTCGGCAGGCCGTTTGTATCATAGGTCTTTGCCTGCGGATCGTTAGGATCGACTGTATTGACATAGGTCTTGCCGTCCTTTCCGATATTCCATAGGGAAGGCTTGTGTTCGCTGTGCGGCCACATGGATCTGTCATAGACATTATCTGTACCAGCCAGCAGTCGGATAGGATCACCGTTTTCATCGACCTCCCACCACTGATAATAAATGTCAAATACCTTTGTCGCATTATAGTCCACCATTCCGGCTTTTCCGTTGAGAATACTGATCTGAGCAACTCTGTCGCTGGCGATCGCATCATACTTAGAAAGATAAGCCAGTTTCGCAAGGATAGTTACCAGAAGTGAACTGCTGCTTATGTCAGTAAATTCCTCATCTGATGTGCTGTGTGTTGATGCATTGTAATCCCATTTCAGAGGAGTGAATGTCTTTTCTCTTGAACTTTTTCCGGTATCCTTGGTATCTGAATAGCAGCGGAAAAGGATAGATGTCTCGGTGGATGCTGTAGGCAGATTTATTTGCTTCCCGAATCCCTGTTCCAGATATTCATCCACGCTAAGCACGATACGGTACATCTCACCGTCCTGATAGCCCTGCCAGTTCAGCTCGGGACGTCTTGCCTTGATCTCACGCTCAAGCATCTTAAGCGGCAGCTTGCACTTCAGTGAATCGTCACTTGCGCCGTAGCATACCTTGATAAGCGGGTCATCCACACCGTATACCTTGGATTCACTGATGTTTTCTCTTGTCAGCGGATCAACACGGTAGACCTTGTAGGTGAAATATCTCAGATTTCTGTGGATTGAATCATATTCATCATATCTGTATGAAACTGAACCTTTAGAAAATTTACTGATGTAATCCTTCCAGCCGTCGCCGTAAAAAAATGTATCTACATTATGCACTTTCTGCATATCCCTGGCATGATAGTGACGCATTTCGTTTGTGCTTTTATTCTGGTATGACACACAGTAATCGTTGAATCCTACATCAGGGAGGGGCTTAAGGTCAGCATTCGTTGGCTTAGGATAATACCATATCTCATTCTTGCCGAGTCCGTTTCCGTAGACATCCATCATGTCTGATTTGCTGTTATAGAAATTTGGCATTACGAAATAAGACTCTGCATCTGTGTCATCGTATTTGTAATCGAAATAGTATTCCGTCTGCCGGTATGGAGCACGGATGTTATCCTTATCTATGTCATTTTCAGCAGTGTCGCTTGTGAAGAGCTGACTTGTGATCTTTTCTGTTTTTCCGCCTTCTCCATTGATATTTTTATATGTCGAAAGCTGCATGGAGCGTGAAGCCCTTATCTGCTGATCTTTATTCGGATAGACACGCAGGTAGGTCTTATAGCGCAGTTCAGTATCAGTGCAGAAGAGACGATAGAAGTAGAGGCCTTCGTTTCCTGCGTTCTCAGCACTTCTCTCATCCATAAGAACAAGAGCGCCTGCGCCGTAGGGATCCTCGATCTGGATCCTTCCGTCCTGTATAAGCTTTGTGTTGTAGGACTCAGGTCCTAAATTCACACTTCCTGATGTACCCGGGAATATCTGGAATTTTTCCTCATCACTTACTTTAGGGTTGCCTTCGGAGTTTTCCGGGTTGATAGCTACATTTCTCAGATCGTAGTGACAGCGGAAGGTACCGCCTCGAACCTGTACATTGGCTGTATTTATCGGGATAGGTGTGGCGTTTCCGCCGGTTTCAGTCAGTTCTTTCTGATTCTGATAGTAGAGTACCTCAACACCGCCTGTTTCCGAAACATTCAGAGGTATCTGCTTGGCTTTGCCGTGTCCGCCGGTCGGATTTGACGTATACTGCCATGCTAACTGATTTTCGTTGTCACAGATCATATTGAACACGTTTGCGCCGCTGTATGCCTCAAAAAGGCCGTCATAAATATAGGCAACGCCGCCTTTGTTCTTAGTAAGATCATCATCTTTAGGTCCTGCCTCAGGCTGGTTATATACCTCGATAACGGCATTTCTGGTGTTCGGTGTAGAGCCGTAGCCAATGAATTTACCGCCGTATGACACAAAGGAGCCTCGGTTTCCTACCTTGACAACAGTTCCCTGAATGGTCTGCGTCACTATCTTGGAAAGATCCTTTCCCAACATATCGTAGATGCCCTGTCCAAGAGAGAAGGCTTTGTCAACAATGGAGCCTATTGCTTTTGAATCAGTTGCCTTATTGACAATGGCATTCTGAGCCTCAGCAAGCTTCTCATTATCGCCTTTTTCTTCCTTTGCATTTCCCTTTTCGTTAGCCTTGTTCTCGCCCTTGGCTGTATTATCGCCGTCTTTCTTCTGGTCAGCGTCTTTTTCTCCTATGGTCTGGTTACGCTGTTTATCCTCCGGCTTTTTATCAGGCACGCCTTCCTGGGTCTCTTTATGCACCTCGCCATTTGTGCCGTCACGCTCTATGACCGCCGAAGCATCTCCCGAATTTTCTTTACCTGACGATTTCATCGCTTCGAGAGCAGATTTGTCAACGTCCTGTTTGAGCTTAGTCGCAATATCCTTATATCTGTTAACGGCAACATTCAGTCCTGTGGAATATTCTGCGATGCTTACGCCCAGTTCCACAGTGGTACCAATGACAGTTTTGAGCTTATCCACACTGAAATTATCAGGCATCTGGGCTTTCTTTCTTCCTGCCTGGAAGGTTCCGCCGTAAATAACGAGATTACCGTCGCTGACTTTGAACAAATCACGGGTGGTATAGGTAAAGATAGCCCACTTAAATGGGTCGATCATGTAAGCTGTAAAATTGATCCTTCCTGTACCCTTTCCGTCCGTACCCTCACCACGCCATGCAGAGGAGTCCACAATAGTCAGTGTTGCACCGTTTGAAATGTTAAATGCAACAGCATCATGAGTATCAAGATCAACATTGTTCTGGTATTTTTCGCTTTTGATGTTGATTTCGTCATTGTTACAGTTTCGGTCAAAACGGATATTCATAGTGTGACCGTTCAGATCAAGCACCTTGTCTGTTGTGATATTGATGGTTTCCCAGGGGTCACGGTTGCGCTCATCATGGTCGTCATCCGCTGCCAGAGAAATATAGGTATAGTCTTCATCTGTGGATTCAAGACAGGTCCTGAGAGAGTAGGGAGAGACATAATTCTTGAAATTCTCCTTCCAATCGTCGCTGTTTAAAACACCAAATAAATTATTACTTCGTTTTTTTTCGGCTGACCAACTGTTGGGATTATTGTTACAGGTCCAGTAATAGACAGGCTTCCACTTGAGCTTGTCGTAATTATCCTCTAAAAACGTTTCGGTATGCTGATTATCAAAGTAAAGGTCCTTAAGTGCTTCTTCCGGAGAAATTGCACTCTTATCGAAGTCAATGGTCAGGTCGGTCTTGTCTTCATCTGCTGTGGCGGCTGATGTCTGAACGATACGCTGCGGAAGATAAGACAGCATCGAAAAAGACATCATACACGCTGTAAGCATAGAAAGACTGTGCTTTAGTATGTGTTTCATCTTCTGATTCCTCGCTTTCATAGTTTTTTGGAGACATAAGTTCCTTCGGATAAAACGATTTGATCCTTTCCATGGTTATTTCATATACACCATCCCTTTCTCCCCCCGATGCTGCTCTTTCAGTATAACACTTCAGATCGTCCTTTCATGATCAGCTTTTATAACATATCTCCTGCTGCTCTTGTCTTTTTCTTCTTTCAAGCAGTCAGATATGTTAAATTTATTAGCTGAATATATAAAAAAGTGTTATTTACATTATACCATATTATTATATAGGGCACATTACCCAAAAGAATCATTTTATTGCCAAAATTCTCTCCACGCTTTTATGCACAATAGACAAAGGGCTGATGATATCTCATCAGCCCTTTTCTTCATGCAATTCCGCCGCTCCTTCAGGATTTTCCTGTGGGGGCAGTCTTTATTCTTCTGCTTTGATTTCCCTGTTATTGATGACAAGACCGCCGCTCCTTGCCCTTATCGCAAGCTGTAATCGGCTCTTGAAGCCGGTCTTTATAAGCATATCCGAGATATGCCTTTTTACAGTGTTTACCGACATACAAAGCTGCTCGCTTATCTCCTTGTTGGAGGCACCTGTCACCAGCTCCCGCAGTACCTCTATCTCACATTCAGTCAGCTCTGTGCTGACTATTTTTCCGAATCTGACTGCCGGAACGCTCATCGGGTAGACAGATTCACCCGCCATTGTCCTGTCCATTATCTCAAGCAGCGGCTGCTCCTGTATCTCCTTGTACCAGAAGCTCTCAATGCCTATCTTTTTCGCCCTGTTGATGTATGAGACCTCCGGCATAGATGTCACAAGGAGTATTTTTGTGTCAGGGCGGTGCTTCTTTATCTCCTCAGCAGCATCAAGACCGTCCTTGCCGCTGCCCATTACTACATCCATAAGCACAAGGTCTATATTTGTGCTGAGGCATATCTCAACAGCCTCCTCCGGAGTTTCAGCCATTCCCGCTATCTCATAATTCTCTGAAGCCTTCACAGCCACCTCAAACATCTGCCGTATCATTTTCTGGTCATCGGCTATCAGTATTCTATATGCCATTTAAGTTCCTCCTCAGTATTCTCAGGAAGTTTCAGTATCATTTCAAACTGCGGTGTGAAGCTAAGCTGCATGGTCCCGCCTATGCTTTCGATACTCTTTCTGAGATTCGCAAGACCGCCGCACTCTTTCGCATGGGCAGAGGGCGGTCTGCCGTTATTGGTAAGTCTGAGAGTATATCCCTCCGGAGTCTTCTCTGATGAGATATATGCGATATCCCCTTCTGCATGACGAAATACATTGGTAATGTGTACAGTTAAAGCTGAATCTACAATTGGTATCAGCTTATCGCTCTCAGGGAGCTTACCTTTTAGTTCTATATTTATCCCAAGGCTTTCAGCGTTCTGCATAGTGACAAAATATGGATACTGCCAGTTCTCACGCTCTTTATTTTTCAGCAGGGATATATTTCTGCGCCAGAGTGAAAGCATTTCCTGCCTGTCAACTCTGTCCGGAGAAATGAGATACTGTTTCGTCATGAGCAGTGTTTTTCCGAAGCTGTCATGGATATGTATTTTTATCTGCAAGGTCTCCTTGTCCATAATGATGTACTGTATAGTGGAGTTAAGAGCCTTCAGACGTGCGTTGATATTTCCTGCCTTCTTTTGCTTTTCCTTCAGTTCGGCAGTCAGACGGTATTCCTCTGTGATGTCAAAAGCCATTAGCTCGTTTATCCTTTCACCGTCAAGCTGCTTCTCACTATGTGAAAAACTGTAGGCTGTACCATCCTCAAAACACACAACGGGAGTATCTCCGCCTTTTATGCTATTTGCTGCTTCACCTTTGGCTATCATTTTCCAGAAGCCCTCAGCATCAGATATATTGACGCCTGTCAGCCTGCGGGCTATGCTGTCCATTTTCAGGTTCACCAGCTTTGTCAGACCGCCGTTCCAGTAAAAGCATATCCCCACAGGCAGCTGATCCATACACTCTTTTATGGACGTAAGGTCAATATTTTGATTTTTCTTTTTTATGGAGCTTATAAGCTCATAAACAGCGGATATGGTCAGTACAGTATTTATCAGAAATACTGCGGCCGCAGGCAGCTCGACCCAAAAGCCTCTTCTTATCCTTGTCTGATAGAGAAAGAACTGGATAAGTAAAAATGTAATAACTGTTTCCGATAACAGAAGTATTATCCGGCACAGCTTTTTATCCAGAATAATATGCAAAATGATGTCAAGGAAAAAAACGCACTCTATAAGAAACATCCACAGGATCATTACACTTCTTATGCTTTCACAAAGGGATATAAAGCTATTCAGCGTCTTCACCCCCTATGGAAAGGGTATAATACCTGATATCGTCCTCCGCAGATGAAGTGAGTTTCAGACCGGCAGAATGGAGGATGATATTTTCAGGAACTGAGTCCGCAGCATCTGTTTCAATGGACAAAAGAACATTCTCAGAGGGCATTATCATTATTGAACAGGCGCTTATCGTTTCAAGAGCCGACTCTATAACAGCTTCAAATACATCATATGCTGCTATGATCTGAGCGGCAGGCAGTGATCTTTCAGCGCCTTGCATCAGCTCACTCTCTATACCGAGAAACTCCATAAACTCAAAGCTCTCATTTATAGAAAGATACAGTTCATTTGTAGAGATATCAGGGCAGTTGTCTGCGATCAGCATAAGATTTGAGCAGCGCTTGACATATGTCCCAAGAAGCAGACAGAACTTCATCCTGAGATCGAATTCATCTGTCTCGTTCAGTGCCTCATCTATTTCCAGAAGCTGTGAATAGGTATGCTTTGTAATGTTATCATATAACCTGTTCTGAGTTTCGTATCTTGCCTTTTCGGCAGCAACACGGTTTTCCTCGTCGATCAGGTCATTTTCCGCCTCTATCTGTTCGGTAGCTTCTTCAAGGGCACTGTTGATACGATTTATAGCTGATACATCTTCGCTCCATGTTACACTTCCGCCTTTTATTTTGCAGTTCTTGATCATATAGTCTTCTTTGTCTGTGGTATCAGAGTATTCACCTGAGCGGAAGACCTCTTCACCCTCTGTATTCTTCAGCACAGCGTTGATGCCGGAACGTTCAAAAAGAGCGTTGTAGCCCGTGTTGGATGGGATAAGTCCTATTTTTATGCAGCCCTCCCAAAGTCCTATGAAAAGAACCACATATGCTTCCTGAATGTTATACAGCTTGATGCCGGATATGACAGGCGACTCCCCGCAGGCAACGTAAATTATCAGAAATATTATGCCGATAGATGAATAAATCACAGGTATGTACCAGTATTGACGGCACTGGGATAATCTGCACCGTTTTATAAGAAGAATGTATGAGCTCAATGTTATAGCAAAGGCCCATGTTAATATCACATAATACAGCCAATTATACCTGGCAGGTGTGTTTATATCATTCTCATCCACCAATCGCAGTACAAAGTGGTGAAGGTCATTGGTGAGTGCTCCCAGAATAAGAAGTCCCGAGATCACCCATTCAGCTTTCAGGATAGGTGACATTTTCTCATTCTCGCCTTTCCCTACATTGGATGCCGCACTTAAACTCATCATTGGCATAGCTATGTACGGAAAATAGTAGAAATACCACAGATAACGGCTGATAAGGGGCGAATTTTTGAAAAGATCATATCTGCCGAAACGTATGGCAAACAATAAAAAAAGAGAAGCTGCTATAGCTATGATATTCCGCCTTATTATTTTATGAACAATGCGCCATGCAACCGTTGATGCCCAGGCAATGATAAAAAAGCAGTAAAGTATTGAGGACAAACCGGTAATATAGGAAGAGAAATGCAAAAAAATATTTGCAAGAACAATTATCAGAAAGGCTATGATAAAAGCGATGGAGTACTTTCTCTCAAGCCTGCTCATATGAAGCATAGGCTATCCTCCTTGCTGTTTTTGTTTTATTTTATCATATAAAACGATCATAGTCAATGCTGATCGAGCTGTTTATTCAACCGTTCCTGCTTCATAAAAAGCTATTGCCTGACTAAAACGATTGCTCAGCTTTTTTCAGGAAAAAAATGTACCTGTATGCTTAACAGTCAGTCAGGTCATTTCAGATATCCTTAAACAGCAGAAAAGGAGACACTTCCCCTACAGGAAAAGTCTCCTTCATCATCAGTATTAAAAGGCTCAGGTGATATCAAACATCTTAGCTGTACACTTCATCACCTTTTCCTTAGGGATCTGTGCAAAGATCTCAACAAGCTCCTCGTCCAGCTGAGTTCCGGCTGCTTCCTTCATCATTTTTATAGCCTCTTCATGAGTATGGGGAGCTTTATAGGAGCGCCTCATGGTTATGGCTGAATAAGTATCAGCCACGGCTATTATTCTCGAAGCCAGCGGTATTTCATCACCTTTCAGGCCGTAATAGCCTTTCCCGTCGATACGCTCATGATGATACATTATCCACGGCATAATGTGCTTGAAGGAACTAAGGGGCTCCAGTATCTGAACACCTATGGAAGGGTGTTTTTTCATTATATCCCACTCGCCGTCATCCAGCTTTGCAGGCTTGTTCAGAATATTCTCAGGTACTCCAAGCTTGCCTACATCGTGCATAAGAGCAGCATACTCAAGACTTACCTTGCTGATATCACGCTTTTTAGAATATGGTATATATTCAAACAGCAGCATAGTCAGATTCTGAACATGGCGGCTGTGTCCGTTGAGATTCGGGTCTCTTGCATCTATAACTCCGAAAAGTACCTCCGCAACATCTATGCTTCGCTCCTTGACTGTCCCTATTCCCCTGAGAATAATGGTTATCATTATCGCAACGAAAATGCTTCCTCCGAAGAGAATGCTCGCTATCATAAGATCAGGATGCCCTGAAACTGCCACAAAAACATAGCCGAGGAAGAAAAAGATAAGCAGTGCCATTGCCATTTTTTTCCAGAATTTCAGCCGGTTCCCTCCTGAGGTCAGAACGTCACGCATACTCAAGAGGCATTCACGATACTTTATAATATTCACTATCATCTGGAGAATACCGACAATTATCATGCCATATATAAGTATACTCAACATTCCACCTCCTTTTCAAAGGGATCCACCCCGACAATTATTCCATAAGAATATACCTATATCATTATATCATATATACAAGCTGATTTCAAGTAAAGGGATAAAATTTCACAAATACGTCAAAACAGTGTCTTCGTGTACTCATCATGTGCTAATATTGCATAAACAATAACTGGTCATCCATGCAAAGCAGCTCTCATGAAATGGTCAGCCATTATTCTCTCCCCGATGCCCTCCCGCACTGACTATCTGAAAAAATTTTCAGAGCTATTGAAATATCTTCACGGGTGTGATATAATATTACTATATTATTTTTACTCTGGAGGTATTTACAATGGGAATGTTCGACAAACTCATCGCAAACTTAAAATCAAGCAAAAAGACTATCGTTTTCACTGAGGGAAGCGATAACCGTATCCTTTCCGCTGCTGACAGACTCCTTAAGGAAGGTCTTATGGGAGTTATCCTCTGCGGAAATCCTGACGAAGTAAAGGCTGCTGCTGCAAACGGCGGTTTCAATATCGACGGTGCTGAGATCATCGATCCTGCAACATATCCTGAAATGGAGTCTCTCGTTGCTCAGATGGTTGAGCTCAGAAAGGGCAAGATGACTGAGGACGAGTGCCGTGCTGCTCTCTCAAAGTCAAACTATTTCGGCACTATGCTCGTTAAGGCTGGCAAGGCTGACGCACTCCTTGGCGGTGCTACATACTCTACTGCTGATACAGTTCGTCCCGCTCTTCAGATCATCAAGACTAAGAAGGGCTCAAACCTTGTAAGCTCTTCATTCATCCTCTTCCGTGAGAAGGACGGTCAGGAAGAAAAGATCGCTATGGGTGACTGCGCTATCAACCTCAGCTACTCCGACAGACTCGACAAGGACGGCAACGTTGTTCTCAGCGCTGCAAGACAGCTTGCTGAGGTTGCTGTTGAGACTGCAAGAACTGCTGATTTCTTCGGCATTGATCCTAAGGTAGCTGTTCTCAGCTTCTCCACTTACGGCTCTGGTAAGGGCGGCACAGTTCAGCTCAGCCACGATGCTGTTATTGAAGCTCGTCAGCTCGATCCCAATCTCGTTATCGACGGTGAGTTCCAGTTCGACGCTGCTGTTTCCGCAGAAGTTGCTAAGACAAAGTGCCCCGATTCCAAGGTTGCAGGACAGGCTAACACCTTCATCTTCCCCCTCATCGAGGCTGGTAACATCGGCTACAAGATCGCTCAGAGACTCGGCGGCTTCGAGGCTTACGGTCCTATCCTCCAGGGTCTGAACGCTCCTATCAATGACCTCTCAAGAGGCTGCACTGCTGATGAAGTTTACAAAATGGCTATCATCACTGCTGGTATGGCTTGATCTCAGAGCTGTAATTTCACTTATGATCAGAAAGGGCGCCTCAGGCGCCCTTTTCGTTTCTTTATCACTTCCGTCCCGGACGGCGGCCAAGCTGCCAGAATGCTACTGCACTGGCTGCCGCTACGTTCAATGAGTCAACTCCATGCGACATGGGTATCATTACTGTATAGTCACAGGCCGCTATGGTCTCAGAATGCAGGCCTTCGCCCTCCGTGCCAAGTATCACTGCAAGCCTTTCCTCAGATGCAAGCTCCGGACAGTCAACGCTTACTGAGTCCTCACAGAGTGCCATTGCGGCAGTCCTGAATCCCAGCTCCTTTACCTTTTCTGTACTGCTCCGGCCTATGTACGTCCACGGCACCTGGAATACTGTTCCCATGCTGACCCTCGCTGCCCTGCGGTAAAGCGGGTCACTGCATCCGTCTGTCAGCAGCACTGCATCCATTCCAAGTGCAGCCGCTGAACGTATCATGGCTCCGACATTTGTCGGATTGACTACGTTTTCCATTACCGCTACCCGGTTCGCTCCCCTGCACACCTCCTCGGCTGTGGGAAGTTCACGGCGGCGCATGGCACAAAGAGCTCCTCTGGCAAGGTTGAACCCGGTTAGTCCTATGAGGGTATCGTTGTCCGCAGTATACACCGGAATGTCTCCGCACCTTGCTATGACCTCTGCAGCCTGCCCCTCAATGTGGCAGCGGTCCACAAGCATTGATACCGGCTCATAGCCTGCATCAAGGGCCCGTCCTATCACAAGTGGACTCTCGGCTATAAAAAGTCCCGGCGCCGGCTCATAATAATGCCGGAGCTCCCCCTCACTCAGTCCGTAAAGCTGTGCCTGGGGCTTACCAAGTGAATCTATCTCGATTATTTCAGCCATATCTGCTCTCCCTTCGGTTGCTGACTATATTATATCATTTTTCTGCGCCATATTCAACTATTGAATTTTCTGCGGAACTGTGATATAATTATCCGGGTGATATTTATGGCTAAACGCATTTCTTTCAGCGCTCTTGATATTATAAGAAAAATACTCTCCGAAAACGTCCGTGAAGGCAGCATTTGTATCGACGCTACCGCCGGCCGTGGAAATGATACTCTGTTTCTTGCTGAGCTTTCCGGCAGCACAGGCCATGTTACTGCTTTCGACATACAGCAGGAGGCTGTTGACAGCACTCTCGCTCTCCTTGAAGAACACGGCCTTTCCGACCGCTGTGACGTTTTGCTGAAAAGCCACTCAGATATGGACCAGCTCTTTCAGGAAGAGTCAGTGGACTGCATCACCTTCAACTTCGGCTGGCTTCCAAAAGGAGATCATAATATCTCCACAAATAAGGATACCAGCATCACAGCTATAGAAAAGGGACTCAGGCTCCTGAAAAACGGCGGTATCATGACCCTCATCATCTACTATGGCCGCGAAACAGGTTTTGAGGAAAAGGATGCTATACTCGGCTGCCTCCCTACTATCGACCCTCAGCTTTATACTGTTGTGGAGATGCCCTTCGTAAACCGGCCTAACTGTCCGCCTATCCCTATCGTTATTTTCAAGGGAAAATAATCGGTAAAAAATTAAAATATATCTTACCCCTTGCTTTTTTTGCTAACCTGTGATATAATATATATGTTATGTCCCAATAGCTCAGTAGGATAGAGCGACTGCCTCCTAAGCAGTA
>ODAI013032808.1_pt1 | contig 26012 bp, 26 predicted proteins | sample 1539321 | NCBI WGS metagenome assembly ODAI01 (sample SAMN02144231, study PRJEB22623) | gut metagenome | biome: sheep rumen | host: Ovis aries | place: New Zealand
CAGGAAAGCTGATTGAGGACGAAGAACTTCGTGAACAGATTAAGACTTCCGGTATCGGTACTTCTGCAACAAGAGCAGGCATTATCGAAAAGCTTTCCGCACCGGACAAAAACGGTATCAGTTTTATCAAGGTTGACGGCAAGTCACAGAAAGTTTCTCCAACTGATTTCGGAAAGAAAGTTGTTCCTGTCGTGGAAAAATTTGACAAGGCAATGACAAGTCCTGAAATGACAGCGGAAATGGAAAACAAACTTTCTGCTGTGGCTGACGGTTCAATGGCTTATGCAGATTATCTTGACTTCATCAAAAAATATGTGGCTGATACAACAGACCATGTTCTGAATGATACTTCAGCGGTATCAGGTCTGGGACAGTTCAGTGGTGGAAATACGGAATGCAGCATCAAGGGCAAGTGTCCGAAATGCGGCGGTGAAATCGGCAAAGGCAAATTCGGATTCTACTGCAAGAATAAATGTGGTTCTGCAATTTCCAAAGTATTCGGCTATGAACTTTCTGAAAAGCAGCTGCAGTCTTTGCTTGATGGCAAGGAAATTACCTACACAAGCAAAGGAAAGAAAACAACAGTCCTTCCTGAAATTACAGAACATGAATATCAGGGAAAGACATATTACATTTGGAAAGTCAAGGCAGATGCTGCTCCTGAAACAAAACAGAAATGCCCCTGCTGCGGTGGTGAACTGAAATCCACAAAATTTACATGGGAATGTGGCTGTGGATTCAAGTTCTGGATTGAAACCTGCGGTCACAAAATGAAAGAATCCGATTTGAAAGATTTGGTACAGAACGGCAGAACGAAAGTATATGATTTCACTTCACCAAAGACAGGAAAAAATTTCCGTGCAAGTCTTGTACTGGATAAAGACGGAAAGAAAACAAACTTTGAATTTGAGAACAAGAAGTAATCCGTATCATTTCTGCATACAGTGTCCGTGCTGTATGCAGAATCCGAAAGGAGCAGAATGATTATGACAGAATCAGATTTATTCAGACACAGCGACAGCATGGATGTTGTTGCCTATTATCAGAATTTCAAGCCTGAAGTCGTTCAGCAGTGGGAAGAAGAAGCAAGACAGTCTGTATTTTCAATGGCAGCGAAAAATCCTTATGCACTTAATCTGCAGAATGAGTGGGTAAAGGAACAGTTTGAAAATTTCAGACACACTTATGGCATCTCGATTCCGTCTGATACGGAACGTATGATGTTTGAAAAAAGAACAATGGAGTATTTTCTGGAATACGGTGCAGAAGGCAATGTACCGTTTCCAAAAGAAACGTCAAGAAGAAGACAGATTTCAGATGAAGAACTTGCAAAAATCGGATAACGTATGATTATGATATGAGGTAGATAAAATGAATCAATTGAAAAAAATTCTTATTTCAGATAATCTGAATGCAGAAAATTATGGAAGCCTGCCAGAAGAAATTCTGCCAGAAGAACCTTTTATTCTATGTGTTGCTTCTCCGTTCATCACAGAAGCTGAATTGCAGTGGAAAATGAATTGCTATAGCTATATCAGACATAAGTGCAAGGCAATAGTAGGACAGCATTTCCTTCCCTATACTAATGAAACAGCACCTATCTGTCGTTTCGCTCTTCATAACAAATACCAGTTCAGACCTGTAAAGCTTCCACAAAATGTCATGCAGCACTATAAACTTTACAAAGGCTGCATCTGTGTAAATCTCGCAAAGCCTGATGAAGATGAAAAGCTTATGATAGTGTATATTCCGGAAGAAACACAGAAACTGGGGAAACTGGATTTGTCATGTGACCCTTTGATTATCGGATTGTCTTCAAATACTGTTCGGCTGTCACAGCATATGGAAGAACTGACTGTTACAGGAAAGCTGTACGGTGACAGGAAAAACCAGCAGTTGTTTAAGGAATTTCGTTATGACGGCAGAAACATTTATTACAAAAGGAGAAAATATATATGAGCAAGAAAAAAATTAAGAAGCAGAATCCTGAAATCCTGATTCAGATTGAAGAGTATATGCAGGAAAATGATGTTTCTGACTTCAGTGATTTGCCTATACTGCTTCGTATGGAACATGAAGAATGGTATCTGACTTTTGTAAAGCATCATGCCTATTTTAAAGACTTGATTGCGGCACAGAAACTGAAAAAGTCCATGTCCGATATGCAGACAGAAGAAATGAATACGGAAGAGAATATGGAAGAAACATTTACTTTTGGAAATGAAACATTATCTATGGACACACCTGAAGGTCAGAAAAAGTATCATGTTTTGCTTGCTTCTTTGCTGGAAGTTTATCCGTTCAGACGAAAATATGCAGACAAAGAAGATATGTTTTATCTTATCCAGAATGCCGGAACAGTGATTGCAGTTTGTACAGACAAAGGAAAGGCAATGCAGATTGCAGAAGGAATGCAGAAAAGTCAGCCGGAGAATTTCTATGATGTCTGCTATTATGAAAGTTCATCATTCTGTTTTGAGCATTTCGGAAAGAGGGGAAAAAATTGAAAAAGAAAAAGGAAAAAAAACGGCTGGAACAGGATATTCTGATTGCAATGGAAGAATATATTCTGGCAAAAAATATACTGGAAATCAGTGAACTGACAAAATGCATCTGTGAAGAACGGAGAATGTGGCATAAGACATTGATTCAGCATTATGATTATTTTGACACGCTTCTTCAGTCCTATCAGAGAAAAGCAGGATTTGTTCATGCTGACAAGCCGGAACATGAAGTCCCTATGCAGATTGGAAATCATGTTTATAAACGGGACACAGTAATAGGAAAAGCAGAATACAATGATTTTCTGTTTCGTGTTGTTACATCTTATCCGTTTCAGCTTGAATTTGATGCGAACAGAATGAAGAAATTATTTTTCGTTCTGAAAAATGGAAAAGAAATCATGTCTGTCTGCCCTTCCATAGAATATGCAGCAGAATGTGCAGAGAGTACTGCAAAAGTGCATAAGGAAAATTTCTATGATGTTTGCTGGTGGAATGAGAGAAGGGCTTTCACACATCTGCATTTCGACTATCGTGAATGACAGCTTTGCTGTAAATATATTTGAAAGGAAAATGATTATGAAAAAAATTGTAATCGGTATTTTGTGTCTTGGTGCAGTTGCCGCAGGCATTTACGGCATGACACCGAAAGGAAAGGAACAGTGCAGAAAGGCTTTCCGTTCCTTGAAGAAAGAAAAGAAAAATCCAGAAACAGAAGAGCAGGAAGTATCTGAAACGGCAGAAGATTATATCTATGACTTCAGTAAAGTAATGTCAGAGAATCCTGAAAGCAATTTGCTGTTTGGAAAAATTAACGGCAAAGAAGTCGGTATTGCTTTTGACAGTGAAATCAATCAGCAGCGTAACACCAATACGCTGATTGTCGGCATGACAGGAACAGGAAAAACATTCAATTATTGCACAAGCAATATTCTGAACGGCAATGCTTCCATTGTGCTTTTCAAATTCAACTATGGCATCTATCCGTATTTATTTTCTGAATCCTTCCTGAACAGTGCAGGCTATGAAACAAAAACAGTCAGTGAGGAAACAATGAATCCGGAGAAGCTTGCAGAAAAGCTCAGAGAAAAGAAAACAGCCGTTATTGTGAATCTGAACACGGAATGTAGCAAAGCAGTTCATGCACTGTTTCAGGAACTGAAAAAACAGCCCAAAGGAAATCATGTCCTGTTCTGGCTGGACGAATATCCGAACTGGACACAGCCTGTTTATAACCTGAATCATTTGCTTGCAGAAGCAAGAACTGCCAATACAGGTTTTCAGATAATTTCACAGACACTGAATGCCTTTTCAAGAAAAGTGCATGAAACAGAAGCAAACTTATTAGAAGTATTCTCCAATTTTGATTCCATTGTTTTACTGAGAGATGATTTTGACATGAATCTGAGTTCTGCTATGGAACTGTTTGGAGAAAGTGTGGAAACAGAAAAAGCAATTTCCAGAGTTTCAAAGGGCAAAGAAGTAATTTTCTTTACAGGCGGTGTTTATCCTGTTGTCTGTGAAAAGCTGAATCCTGATGATTATCGTTTTGCAGAAATCATGAGAGAAGCAGGCATATCGGAATAAGTATCTTTTTCTTGTCCGCTGACAGATTTCTTTCAGCGGACAGGAATTTTCAGAAAGGAATTATGATGAAAAAAATACTCAGCATTGATTTTGATTATTTCCAGAAAGTCAGTCCGGAAGTTCTGAGAACCTGTTATCCTGACGGTGTGGATTTGTCACCTGAAATCAGCACGATTGTATGGAGTGGCTATTACGCAAATCCCATGCAGGAAGAAAAGCTGAATGGGGTCAGTATCATGGAGCAGGAACTGGAAAGAATCAAAGAAGTGATTTTGCATCAGCAGTCTGATATTCCTGCAATGATTGCAGGAAGTCATCTGCAGATTTATGATTTCATTCATACTTTTGCTGATGCTTCTGAGAAGCTTGCTGTTGCTCATATAGATATGCACCATGATATGTTCAATAAAAATCCGGAAGTGGACTGCGGAAACTGGTTAGGACATATTACAGAAGAATACCGGACAGAAATCTTATGGATTGCCAATCCTGTTACTGCTGAAATGTATGGTCTGACAGATGATGCTGAACTGTCAGGAAAAGCTGTCCGTGATTTGATGAAAACAAGTATTGCTGAAATTGAAGGCAAAACATTTGACATGATTTTTCTATGCCGTTCCGATATATGGCTTCCGCCGCATCTGGACAGCTATTTTTCTGATTTATGTAAAGTGATGAAACAGCATTTCAATGAAATCATACTGGAACAGAAAATTGACAAGCCGAGAGAATATCAGCAGTATGCAGAACAAATGAAAAAAGCATATCAGAAATTTGAAGCAATGAGGTGAAATAAATTTGGAACTGATAAATACAAAACATTATGGCATTGCAGGCAGACCGGAAATCGTGCTGTTCAGAAAAAAATTTATGAGAAAAGAAAATGTCAGGACAGGCAGCCACAATCATCTTTTTGGAACAGCATACAATCAGAAAATCGGTCTTTGTACGGATAGCAATTTTTCAGACAGAAACAACAATATTATTCTTACCGGAAATGTGAAAGAAGAAGAATATCTGCTTCCAAATCTGTTTTCTGCTCATAGTTCAGCAGTTGTACTTGATTTCACATTCCATATTCTTTCCAATGACAGGTATATAGAAGTTCTGAAATCAAAGGGAAATATCCTTGATGTCCGTTATCCGGAAGAAATTACAGAAAATATTATCCGTCAGCTTACAGAAAAACAGACATATCTTTTCACTGACAGTGTTGAAACTATTGGCTTGCTGATTCAGAGACTGTATCGGTATGCGGAACACCAGACAATTCTTTGCCCTGTCCAGTTCTATCTGCGTGAAACAGATACCTGTTGTCTGTATCAGATTTTTCAAAAGTCTGATTATCCGTCTGAAAATTTTTCTTCTGTTCTTGCTGCTGACAGAAAGTACAGAACAGGCTTTACCATTTTTTCAGAAAGCATGAAAAGTCTGAAGCAGTCCTGCCCTGACGGTGAATACAAAAATCTGCTTGACAGTTGCGATACCAAACTGTTTTTTTCTGCTGATACAGAAGAAGATAAAAAAATGATTGATAAGCTTGCAGGCAGTATCAGCACAGACAGCAAAGAAAATCCAAATAAGATTAAAAGAATTTTCAGAACTGCAAAGGGTTCTGGAATCAATATCACAGCAGCAAAAATGAAAATTCTTTCTCCGGAAGTGCAGAAACCAATTTTTGAATCCGGAAAATTTCTTGTTTTTGTCCGTGATACTGTTCCCATGATATGCAGCAAGCTCAATATCAGAAAAATAAAATGAGGTATGATTATGATTACACAAGAAAAAATCAGCAGTGAGAATTTCAGAATTTTTTACAGTACAGAACTGGAACGGTTCGTGCTTGCCTGTATGATGACAGAATCTGCATGGTATGAAAGATATTTCTCGGTCAGTGAAGAAGAATATAATGCATTTGAAAACTGCTATGAACAATTGTCAAGAATTGCAGACGGCTGTTTTATACTTGGTACGGTTTCGCCACGTTTTCTTGGCTCACAGAAAATTTTTGAAAACCGTACCGAACGACAACAGAAGTTTGCAAAGAGTATCACTGCTGAAATCAATCAGAACAACAAGAAACTATCAGAAGGGATATGATAAAATGATAACCATGAAGAAAACAAATCCTGCTTTGGCAGAACGGCTTTCCGTTTATCTCACGCATGAAGATGCCGTCAGACTGGAACTGAAAAAATCAGAACTGGCAGAACAGGACAAGCATTATGCAAATATGACGGTTGATGAATTTGCAGAAATTTTACTGCATCATATTTTGGAAAGAGAAAGTTTTCAACAAGCAGCGAATTAACCAATAAAAGATAGAGAGGACTTTGATTATGATTCAGAAAGAAAAAATCTGTAATGAGAAACATTACCGGATTTTTTACAGCACTGCACTAAAAAACTATATTTTTTCTTTGATGATAACGAAAGGTTTCTGTTATGAAATGTTTTTCAGAATCACAGAAGAAGAATACCAGATTTTGAGCAGAGGACAGGAATGTCAGATTGAAACTGAACTTTCTTCTGAAAGATTTCTTTGTTCCCAGAAGAAAAGTCAGAACAAGACAAATGAACAAAAACAGCGGTATGCTGTTCTGAAACTTGAATTGAATACGGAAGGCTGAAATTATGATTGTGAATATGAATGTCTTTAAGGACAAAGGTTACAGAACTTTTTACAGTACAGAACTGGGAAAATATTTTATGGCTTGTACAGAAATTTCTGAAAAGGTTGAAGAAACTTTCTTTGAAATTACTTCTCTTGAATATGATGAATGGAGTTATAATCCGGTTCATATGAACTGGTTTGCAGAATGCTTTTCACTTTACGGAAAATATTGTTCTCGTATATGCAGTAAGGAAACAACAAAAATTCTGAAAGCGGAACTGAAAGAATATGAGAAAAAAAGAAAGGATGACCGAATCAGAATTATCAGAAACAGCGGAATTATCAGCAGTGAAGAACAGCTTGTCAGAAATGATTTCCGTACTTTATGCCTGATTGCAAAAGTCAACGCTCTTGCACAGAAGTTCAAGTCAGGTGCTGTACCGTTTTCAAAATTGAAAAACTTTAATGAAACACGACTGATATATGATGATGAAGATATAATATTTAATGACGGCAATATTTCCTTTTGCCGTATTATCGAAGATATGTCTATGGATGCTTTCGGTGATATATGGATTGAATCTTTTTATGACGATTCTATATTCAATGGCATGAATTGTTTTCTTGTAGTAAATAATAACGGCAATGGAGAAAAGTATATTACGATTGCTGTGCAAAATGAATCGGATGAAATTGAAATCAATGAAAACGGTGAATGGTATGTTGTACATAAATTATGAAGAGGTGATATTATGATGTTTTCGTATGGAATCAATCATGACAACGACAGAGCAATTCACTATGACAGAAGAAAGAATTTTGCTTCTGCTTTTTTCTCAGGCAATGCAGAAAACAAAGCGTATTTCACACACAGAGAAATTCTGAAAGTGCTTGCCAATACGCATGATAAAGTCTATCTGATTGTGCCTTACAACAGATTTCACAGAACAATTGCTGACATCTGCAGAACAGAAATCGTTTCCTGCAGTATTGATACAGACTTTGAAAATTTTCAGATACCGGACAATGCTTTTACTGTATTCCTGATTCAGACAAGTCCTCTCTATCTGTCATCAGTTTACGGAAATCTTGTCAGTCTGATTCAGAAACAGATTCAGAACAATCAGCAAAACGGAATTCGCAGCTGGGTGTATCTTGACAATGCAGACATGACAGCAGACAATGAACAGGTGTCCAATCAGATTTATGAAATGTTTCTGAAATCAGAAACCCTTTACTGCACTCTTACTTACACAGCAGAAACTTTCAGAAGCATGAAAGAGAATCCAGTATTCTGTAATATGATTTATAATACAGCTTTTACGGTTTTGTTTCCACATTCAGAATATGACATGACAATACTTGAAGATGTTTACAGAATTGATAATGCACAGAAAGACTTTCTTTTGCATAATACAAAGAAGCATGGTCTGATTGCCCTGCCTGACAGTACGGAGCTTATAAAGTCTGTTATGCTCTAAAAACAGCAAAATAAAGGCAAAAACGGTGGAATAGAATCTGCCGTTTTGTTCTTCCTGTTTAAAACCTATAACTTGTTATAGGATATTATAGGATAAGTATTTTATTTTCACAGGAAACCTATTGAAATTCTTATGAAGATATGCTATAATGATGCAAAGGGGCATTGTAATTTTTTTACCGAAAGGAGAATTCACATGACAATTACAGAAAGCAATTTTGAACAGCATTGCAGTGCTTGTACTATGGAAGCAGAACCGGATTTGGAAAGCCTGATAGATACTGTCAGTACGGACAGAGAGAATGGTCTTGTTTGTCTGGAATGCATCAGGTCAGAGCTGATGAACAGCATGAAAAGAAACATAGAAGTTTATGGAGAAGATGTTTCACTGCTTGCACTAATAAGAAACAAACTGCATTACTGCGAAGGAAAAATCGCAGAAATAAAAAATGAAAGAAGGAAGTCTGCATGAGTATCAATTTGAAAAAGAATCAGAAAATCAATCTGCTGAAAGAAGTCCCTTCCCTAAAAAATGTATGCGTTGGTCTTGGCTGGGATAAAAACAAGGGCTTATTCAATATGGACTGTGATGCGTATGCCTATCTCTGTGACAGTGCAGGCAGTATTACGGAAACAGTTTATTTTGGAAACCGCAAAGGAGCAGGCGGTGCAGTTCAGCATATGGGGGACAACCTGACAGGAGCAGGTAAAGATGATGATGAACAGATTATCATTCATCTTGATAAACTTCCTGAGAGCTGTCAGTCTGTTGTGATTGCAGTGAATATCTTTATGGCAAAAATGAAGTTTCAGGATTTCAGCAAAGTAAAAAATGCTTTTATCCGCATTGTGAACACAGACAGCAATTCTGAAATCTGCCGTTTTGACATTTCGGGGAATCCGGAATACAAAGGAAACAATTCTATGATTTTCGGAAAACTTTTGAAGAATGAAAATCAGATGTGGGAATTTTCTGCTATGGGAAATTCCTATAAATCGTCAAGCCAGATGGAAAGCGACATCAGAAAGAATATCTGATTTCAATGAGTACAGAGATGAAAAATACAGCAAGTGAATGCTTGGTCTGTAAAAAAGTGATTGCAAAATCAAAAAGGAATGATAAAATGGGAATTTATCTGAATCCCAACAGCATAAAATTTCAGCAGGCAGTCAATTCTGAAATCTATGTTGACAAGACGGAACTGATAAAGTATACGAATAAAATTGTCAACACGGAACAGCGTTTTCTTTGTGTCAGCAGACCAAGACGTTTTGGAAAATCTATGACAGCAAATATGCTTGCGGCATATTACAGCAAGGGCTGCAATTCAGAAGAACTGTTCAGCGAATTTAAAATAGCGAAGGCTGAAAGTTTCAAGAAACATCTGAATCGGTACAATGTAATTCATATCAATATGGTGGATTTTTTCAGCCGTGCTGACACGATAGAAGAAGTTATTGCCAATATGAGCAGAAGGCTTCTTTATGAGTTGAATAAAGAATTTAAAAACACGGTTGACAGAAACGATTTGATTGCTGTTCTGGAAGATGTTTTTGCTGATAATAGAGTGCCTTTCATATTCATCATTGATGAATGGGACTGCATATTCAGGGAACATAAACATGATGAACAGGCACAAAAAAAGTATCTGGATTTTTTAAGGTATCTGCTGAAAGACAAAAGCTATATTGCACTTGCATACATGACAGGAATCCTGCCGATAAAAAAATACGGAGTACATTCTGCCTTGAATATGTTTACGGAAATTTCTATGATTGATACAAGAGAATATGCAGAATTTACAGGATTCACGGAGCAGGAAGTAAAACTGCTTTGTGAGAAATACAATATGCCTTTTGAGGAAACAAAGCACTGGTATAACGGTTATTATCTGAAAGGAATTTCCGTTTGCAATCCATGTTCTGTTGTGATGTCAATGACAGGCGAATATTTCAGCAACTTTTGGACTTCCACTGAAACATACACCGCTTTGCAGGATTATATCGGAATGAATTTTGACGGACTGCGTGACACGATTGTCCGTCTGCTTGCAGGAGAGAAACAGAAGATTGATACAACAACATTCACAAATGATATGGTATCATTCAAGATACAAGATGATGTTCTGACACTTCTTGTGCATCTCGGCTACCTGACATTTGACTTTGGTACAAAAGAAGTATCTGTGCCGAATTATGAAATATCAGAACAGTTTGTCAGCACAATTCGTGTGATGAACTGGTCGGAAGTAGTAAAGGCTGTAAGCATATCGCATGAACTTCTGAAAGCAACACTCTGCTGTGATGAAAATAAAACGGCAGAACTGATTTACCAAAGTCATTCCGAAAGCACTTCTATTCTGAAATACAATGATGAAAATTCTCTTGCCTGTATTATCTCACTTGCATATTATTCAGCAAGAGAATATTATGAAATTATCCGTGAACTTCCTGCCGGAGAAGAATTTGCCGATTTGGTTTTTTTGCCGAGAAGAAACTGTGAATATCCTGCTATGATTGTGGAACTGAAAAAGAAAACAAGTTCTGTATCAGTACTGAATCAGATAAAGGAAAAGCATTATTCAGAAGGACTGAAATCATATACAGGCGAAATTCTTCTGGTTGGTATCAGTTATGATGACGACAAGAAACATACCTGCACGATTGAGAAAATCGTAAAGGAGTGAACAGAAATTATCCTGAAAGCTACGAATAATTCTCTAAAAATATGTTGCAATTATTTAAAAAATGTGTTATAATATTTATATAGTCACAATTATAAAAAGGAAAGAATATAATTATGAAAGATATTGAATGGATTGATTCAGACTGTGCTGAATTTCAAAAATATGGATTCAGTTCTGCGTTTATGAAATCGTTGAAAGAGTTTTACACAGCAAAGAAAAATTTTTTACTTTGTCCAAATGAGGACACACGCTATGAAATGAAATTTCTGTTTCAGCACGTTCACTCTGCTTTGAAATCTGAATGTGCAAAGCATATCATTTCACCGTACAAGCTTCAGGAATTAACTGAACTTTTGAAAAGAGGGGTATGATGGACTTTATTGATTTCAATATATTTGAGTAAGAAAGGGACAGGGGTTATGCAACTGTACTGTGAGTACTGCGGTAAAGAACTGAATAAAGAATGGCTGCTAATAGGAGCAGAAATCATGAGAAAAGACAGTGACTATGGTGATGAAAGATTCTGTTCCGCACAATGTCTGCTTGACAGTCTGAACGTTCTGAAAGAAAGTTTCAGAGCTGATGGTGAGACAGAAATCAAAGGGTATTATCAATTAAATCAAAAAGAATGTTCTGAAAAGGAAGGGAAATGACAATGAGTAACCATGCAATAGGATATGACTTGGGAAATGTACTGGAAGGTATTATGAAACTTTACGACAACAAAGAACTTTCTAAAAATGCTGTTTTCAAAATCTGTGATATGCTGTTTGAAATCCTCGGCAATGAAGACGGCAATGAGGGTGAGATGCTGGAAGATTTCAACAAGACACGCTGCGGAGTATGCCTGCGTAAGTATCAGTCAAAGGAACAGATTTTCCTGATTGACTATGACAGCAAATATCTGAATAATTATGAAAACTGGAACGTGCCGAAAATTTCAAGCTGTTTTTGTCGGCAGTGCCTGAACAAGCTGAAAGAAAATCAGAATCTGCCTGACAGCTTTGAAGAAGATTTGAAAAAGGAAATGAACGAATCCTATGATTCTGATGAATGGCTTGCAGTTGTGTGAACTGACCCACAAAAAAGTTAAGCAAATAAAAAAGAAAACTTATGTAAAGCGACTAAGAAAAATCTTGGTCGCTTTTGTTATGCAGTATTGAATATATATTCAACAGAATAACTCCTATAACAAGTTATAGGTTAATCATTTATAAAAAAATAACCGTTGTTACCCTTGAAGGGTAGGGAAAAAATCAGTAAGGAGAAATGTATATGGCAAGTATTGCAAAATATAAGAAGAGTTCTGTCGGGCGTTTGTTTCTGCATAACAACCGCACGGAATATGATGGCATTGAACACGCCAATGACGGCATTGACAATGACAGAACGCATGAAAACTATCATATCAAATCAGGAAAAGTAGAAGATTTTCATAAACGTATTGCAGAAGTGTTCGTACCTCAAAGAAATGACATTGTTGTTTTATGTGAAGCAGTTGTGACACTTCCTAAAAATGTAAAAGAAGAAGATGAAAAAAAATTTTTCTGCAGTGTATATAATTTTTACTGTCAGGATTTTGGGAAAGAAAATATTATCAATGCAGTTGTGCATAAAGATGAGGACACACCGCATCTGCATCTTGACTTTATTCCGGTGATAAAAGGTGATTTTACTTATGAAACGACAAGTCCCTTTTTTTTCACATTGGAAAAATGGAAGGAAAAACATGAAGATAAAGAACTGGAGCGAGTGTGTGCATACGAATTGCTGAACAGAGAATATTTCAACAGTATGCATCAGAGACTTTCTGATTATGTGAAAGAAGATTTAGGATATGAAGTTGCTATTCTGAATGGTGCTACAGAAAACGGAAACTATTCCGTGCTGAAACTGAAAGCATTGACTTTAAAAGAACAGATTGAAAAAATGCTGAAAGAAAAGCAGATACTGATTGACGAAATCACTGAGATTCATCAGATTGCAGAACGGCATGGATTTGACAAAAACTCTCTGAAATATCTTCCGCTGTTAGAAGAAATTGACAACATGGCAAATCAGATAGCCGTTTACAAGGATATTATGAAACGCAATGCTGTCACTTATACAAAAGCGGATTTGGAAAAGCTGAAAGCATTGAAATCTGTACCGAAGCAGGGCAGTATGATAATGCATGGTTCATATACAGATAATATTGTTGAACTGGGAACAGATATTGTAAATGTGATTGAACTTGACGGCAATGATGATGTCGTAAATTCGCCGCAGAAAAAATTTGCAGAAAATCCTGAGAACTTGGATTTAAGAATGATGTTTACCAGACTGAAACGAGAAAAAGTGTTTGAAAAAAACAAAGTACTTTTCAGGGAAGGAAGAAAAGGTGCGTACTGTTTTGTAAAGCAGGTACTGCCTGAAGAAACTTCTTTCGTACTGAATGAGCTGGAAAATGCTTTTAGAAATTACATCAGAGAGAAAAAAGAAAAGGACGAAAGAGTTAAAATCAATATGGACAGACTGAGCTATGACAAATATGATTATGGACAGATGATGATGTTTACGCTTGATGCTGAAGTAAGATATTATTCCGGCAAGCAGAAAGCAGAAGAAAATGCAGAAGCAGAACGCACACTGGAAAAGCAGCAGTAAAGGAGAATCAAGATGGCAATTTTTAATAAGACCAATGGAAAGACGGCAAAGGCACAAAAGGCAAAAAAAGGAAATGACAAGCCAAAGAAAATGGCGAGGACAGTTCAGGAAGTTCTTGATTTTTCTGGAATTACAGAAAACGGTATCATGATTTCCTATGACAAAAAAAGTTACAGCAAACTGTATGCACTGGTAGACAGTAATTTCATTACAGAGCCAGAAGAAAATCAGATAACAATTGTTGAAAACTATGCCAAGTTTGTCAGCAAGTTTCCTGACTATGTAGATATTTCTGTTATCATTCTGAACAAGAAGAAAACAGAAAGAAATCTGTCAGATGCCTATCATGTAAAAATGCAGAGTGACAGTTTCGACCATTACCGTGCTGACTACAATAAGATTATTGATACGAAAATCAAAGAGGGCAGAAACGATATTTCCAAAGAGAAATACCTTATGCTGACAGTCAGAAAAAATTCTTTGTCAGAAGCAGAACTCGAGTTTACGGCAATTGATGTCTCGCTGAATGAAGCAATCAAAGCTATCAACAAGATAGGTGTCAGACAGCTTGATGCTCTGGAACGTCTTGAAGTAATGCATGGTATTCTGAATGGAAACAATGGAATTCCGTTTCGTCAGGAATATGGAAGATATTTTGAAAAACATGAAGACGGTGATGGAAATTTCAGAGAAGTTCTTAGCTTTCACAAGCTGAAAAAGGCGGGCGTATCTGTCAAAGATTTGATTGCACCGCAGTGCTTTGCAAAAGACAAACAGCTCCTGATGCTGGATGAAGGAAGATACTGCAAGAGCTTTGCCTATCAGAATCTGCCGCAGACATTAGATACAGGATTTCTTACAAGTACGACAAATATGCCATATGAGATGTCAACGGTGATTCAGTTAAAGACTGTTCCGAGAAAGAAAGCAGTTGCTCTGGTAAAGATGCAGAATACATCTATCAAGGCAGATGTTATCAAAGCTTCACAGGCTGCATATAAGAATGGATATGACCCTTCCTTGATGAATGAAGATTTGATAGCTGCAAGAGAACAATCCGCACAGCTCCGTGAAGACATTGTGCGTGGCGGTAAGAAATTGTTTTACGCAACAATGGTAGTAACAATTTTTGGTGAAACAGAAGAAGAAATCAATTTGATTACTACACAGTACAAAGCAAAGTGTGCTGACTACTCTGTCACTCCGACATATCTTATCGGACAGCAGGTTTCCGGATTGAACACAACTTGCCTTTGCGGTGACAGCAAAGTAAATATTGACCGTATGCTGACAAGTGATAATGCCTGTGCGTTGTTCCCCTTCAACAATCAGGAACTGCAAGAGCCGAAAGGACATTTCTATGGAATCAATGCTATCAGTCAGAATATGATTATGTATGACAGAAAACGTTCGAGACTGGCAAACGGTATGATTTTCGGACAGTCCGGTTCAGGTAAATCGTTTTTTACAAAGGGAGAGATTATTCCGAACTTGCTTGACGGTACAGACGATATGATTATCCTTGACCCTGAAAATGAATACCGCATCATTGCCGAAGCATTCGGTGGTGTAGTAATTGATTTGGAACTGAAATCTGATTTCCATATCAATCCCTGTGATTTGAACATGGAATGGGACGACCCGAAAGCATCACCGCTTGCAGATAAATGTGACTACATGGTTTCCCTTGTGGAATCTATTTTAGGCAAAGGCAGAAACTGCAACATTCTTGAAGTGAATGCCATTCATAAGGCTTGCCGTGAAATGTATACAGACTACATTGATGAAATGACAAGCAGACATGATGACGGAGACCCGAATGATATTGATACCGAAATCTGCCCTACTCTGGTAGACTTTTACAATATTTTAAGGAAAAATAATGCACCGGAATCACAGAAAGTCGCCAACATAATAGAACAATATGCAATTGGAAACTATAACATATTCGCTTACAAGACAAATGTCAGAACAGGTGACAGACTGACTGTATTTAATCTTCTGAACCTGAAAGACAATATGCGTGAGATGGCAATGAAAGTTTGTCTTTCAAACATCTGGACACGAATCGTCAAGAACCGTGAAAAAAATGACCGTGAACATACCAACAAATCTATCTGGGTATATCTTGATGAATTTCATCTTTTCTTCCAGTCAGAATCTTCAGCCAATACGATTCAGGCATACTACAAGCGTGTCCGTAAGTATGGCGGTATCATGACAGGCATTACACAGGACGTTGCTGACCTGCTCCGTACTTCGCAGGGAACTGCCATGTTCAACAATACCGGATTCTTCGTATTTCTGAATCAGCTGCAGCTTGGGCGTGATGCAATTCAGAAGCTGTTTAATGTTTCTGATACTCTGATTGACTATATCAAAGAGAAGCCGTCCGGTATGGGTTTGGTTTTCAATGGTTCGGTCATGATTCCAATGGACTATAAACTGCCGACTAATTCGGAGCTGTATAAAATTATGAGTACCAACCCGAATGATGCAGAAAAACTGAAGAAAAAGGAAGAAAAGCAGGAAAATTCCGATTCTATAAATTTAAGCAAGAATTGATTACTAAAAGTATAAAAAAAATTAAAATATTTGTCAAAAGATTTACACAAATTTCCTTAAATGTGCTACAATAGAAAAAAAGGAATTTTTTTCATGGCACGTTTAGGAAATTTGGCGTATGTATGAAAGGAAACGATTATGAAATTTAATACAGAAGAAGCAAGAGAAAAATTTCTGCATGATGAAGCTTTCTGGGAAAGCAATGAAAGCTATTGCCTTGGAAACACTATGAAAGAAGCAGGCAAAATAGCAAATCAAATCATAAAGGAAAAGGAGAGCAAAGAAAATGTGGGAATGGATAATGGAAACACTTAATATGCTTGTTAAATCAAATGATATAAACAGCATCAAGGCACATTTTGAAACAGATGATGTAAAATCAGAAGTCTTTGTGATTCTTTTGAAAGACAGAGAGCTGGCAGACAAAATTTACAAAAAAAAGAATATCAGTTATTTGAACACACTTGTAAAACGTGTTATTTACGAAATGAAAAGCAAGTATCATTTCAAGAATAAAGAAGAATTTTCAAGATTTCAAAGAATAAATTTTGTGTGTGAAAAATACGGTATTGATATGACCCCTGCAAATGCATACAAAATCAGTCATATGATGGAGTATGAGAATTACAGCACAACGGAATTCAGCATTACACTTGTTGCACAGATTTTAAAAGAATATAAAGAATCAGAGATTTTCATAAGAGAGGAATTGATTCAAGGTGATGTGAATGACTGAAATTTATCAGAAATATAAAAGTGAAGAACCTGTACAGCTCACTTGGAAAGAGGTCTATGAAGATAAAGACGGTTATCCGAATCTGAAAGCGTTTGATGATTTTTCCGAACAGATAAAAAAATATGGAAATCAGTATTATCTGATATGCATGAATGTTGATTTGAGAAAAGCAAATGAAAGAAACTACGCTTATGGAAACTACATACTGCGTAAGTTTATTCTTGCAGTAAGACGAATCACAGGCTGTTATCCTTTTAGAATACAAGGCGAAAAATTCAATCTGATTGCAGAAAAGGACTGTATGCCGAAACTGGAAGAACTGCTGACGAAACAGGATAATTACTATGACTTGTACTACGGCATTTCCGAAGAACTGTACAATCCTGACGAAAGAGAAGCTCAGATACAGAAATGTGTGGAACTGATGTATCTGGACAAAAGCCGGAAGCGGAACAAACTCAATCAGAAAAAACAGACAGAGAAAATAATTGGGGACAAAGGCAACACACCTGTACAGGACAGGGAAAGTGAAACCTGCAAGAACAAGAAAACTATGTGGTATGCAGAGATTGATGTGAAAGCGGAAGAACCTTTCAAGCAGACAAAGATTTATGTATTTCCGACACAGTACTGCTCTCCTATGGCAAGCATACCGCTGATAGTAGTATTAGCAGACATTACAGACTGCCGTTATTTTTACGGTACTAACATCAAATTTGGCGTAACAGGAACGGTTCGCCTGATGATAAATGCACATTTTGACAATGACGGACATCTGAAAGTATCAGTGTTCAATATCAACACCGGAAAGTGTGAACTGAAAGTTAGAACAGTAGAGGGAGAATGTATTCCTGCCAATTTTGGAAAAAGATTCGGCAAAGGAGAGATTTACCCATTCCGCCAGAACATTGCAGGGTACTGTGACTTTATTTATCTTGAAAATGAAAAAGCGGAACTGAATACGAGCGGATATATTGCTGATGAAAACGGACAGCGATATACAGTACACATGGACAGTCAGTATATTAACCTGATGAAAATGAATTGAAAGGCAGAGATATTATGAAAGAAAAAATTCTTCTGACAAGAGATGATAATACACCTGAAGAACAATTACAAATTTTGAGAGAGTGTATCAGTGAATGCAGACACTGCAACTGTGTGGCAACCGTCAGACAAATTGCAGAAATCAAACCGAACGAGTGCCATCAGATGGATATAGAACAGCATATTTTTGAAACAGACTGTGCTGTCAGAATCAATGACGGACTTGTCTATGTGCAGCTTACAACAGGTGAAACAGGAAACCTGCTTCATCTCAGACAGATGCATGAAGCAGTACTGAAAAGAGGAACAGAAAAATTTCTTCAGAATCAGGCAAATGATTATTTTCTGATTATGGATTTGCTGAAAGAAGAAGAACAGCTCAGTATTTTCTATACATTTTCTCTGTTTCAGCCACAATTCTTTTCACTGGAACATAATACCCTTGAAATCGCACTGCCGATTGACAGAGTACATTATTTTAAAGAACAGCTTACCAGAGACGAAATTGAGTACGAAGCAATGGAGCAGGCAAGAGAACTGTATGAAGATACTGAAGATGAAGAAGACACCATTGACTATGAAAGCAATTTTGGTTATAACGAAAACGGTGCATTTATCAACGGTGAAAGTTTTCTTTAATCCATGCTGCATGAAAGGTGTGTGATGAAAAATGAATCTCAGAGAAACACTGAGAGAAGCAACAGATTTGGAAAGTCAGCTTGCAGGACAGAAAACCGGACTTTCTGCTATGTTATTTTCAGCGGTAAATGACGAATATAAAGCAGAAACAAATCGTATGTTTGAAAAACTTCATTCTGCTGAACTGCATGGCAATCCTTATGAAAAGGACGATTACAGACGAATTGCTTTCAGAAATGAGGAGCAGGCAGCCACATTCCAGAACTATATGCAGGAACATAATATCAATGCTGTCATGCCGTCTATGAAAATAAACGGACAGTATCTGGTTGAAATTCCAAAACTTGTGAAAATCAGAGAGATTCAGGACAAAACAGGCAATGCTGATTCTGATGATGCTTTGCTTCAGAAAAAAGCAGAGCGTGAAGAATATGGTGCGGAATTTCTGACTTCCGCTGATATGCTTGCTGCCTATTATGGTGACACAGGTGAAAATCTTGATGATGAAGAACACAGGCAGACAAACACGGATTTACAATATGACAATAACGAAGATTTCAACAAAATAAAAGATGTTGATTCCACAGTTCATGGATTTCTTATCAATCAGCTTGACGGCATCAATGAAGTTTACAGGATTTATCAGAAGTTTCATGGAATGGCAGAAACATTCGGAATATACGACAAGGAAAAACGTGAAGAAGACAATCTGTTCCAGACAAAAGAACATTCAGAAAATCAGCGTGGTTGGTCTAATGTCTACAGTCCTCGTATTCACTCCGGAAAAAAAGAAACAGCGGTTGTACTGAATAACAGCGTTGTAATGATAAACGGAAAAGTTGTAGAAGATGAAGCACAGCGGAACAGCATTCTGGAACGGCATCACAAACGTATGGCAAGGGCAGGAGCAAGTGCCGGAACTGCTGCCGGAATTGGCACACCTACTGCACTTGCAGCGATTGCAGGAACTTCTGCTCACAGAGAAGCAAATAATGCCAATATTATTCAGGCAAGAGTGTATCAGCAGGAGTATACCGTTTTTGACCGTGCAAGGACAGACGGAATGTTCTTTCATGGCGGTGTCATGAATGAACTGACAGAACAGGTAAATACCGGAAATGTTGTCGGTCATCTCCGTTCTGACTATCATCTGAACAAAGATATGGCTGATACAGTGAACAGAATGAATGAAATGCTGAAAGACAATAACAGGTTTTCTTCTGTTCAGAAAGAACTGCTTTCCAGAATCAATGACGGACTGCATGAAAAAAATGGTGACACAATGCAGATTTCCCTTTCTGTTGATGACAGGGAAAATATGCGGCACATGATTTCTACGGCAAGTACAAGAGCGTATGTGGTTCGTGGCAGTGAAAACAATGCGATTGCACATCTGCAGACAGTTATGACAGGGAAAACGATTACGGAAGCCTTTTCCCAGCTTTCTGAAACAGAACAGCGGAATGTCACGGAATCCCTGAAACGTTTTGCAAGAACCAAAACAGAAAATCTGGCAGACACTGCAAATAATCTGGATGTCGGAGAACGTGCAGTGATTATGAAACTGGATATAAATCCTGCTGCACAGCTTTCGGAAAACGAAGAAAAAGCATTGCAGTCAGCCCTTGACAAACAGTCAGCAGAAAGCACTGTAAACAAGGAATTTCGCCAAAAAGCAGATGAAATTGGCGAGCTGATGCGTTTTGACGAAAATGAAAGTCTTCTGATGCAGGCTGCCGGAACAGAAAGTGTACTGCAAAAAATTGTGGATTACGAAAAAATGCAGAATTCTTATAATCCCGATTATGAATCCATGAAAATCGGTGAAATTACAAGTGCGGATTTAAGAAAATATACCGCTGCCGAAGTTTCAGAAATGGGTATTTCTGAAAGCGAATGGAATGCAGCAACAGCCTTTGTAGAAAACAAGGACAAGATGATGTCCAGTTTCAGTGCATTAAAAGCATTGGAAAAAGATTTTTCAGAGGAATTAAAAGAGTTAGGCATAGAAATTTCTGCTGATACACCACTGACAAGAGAAAGAATTTTACAGGTAAATGAAGCTTTTCTGAAAAGAGCAGCAGAAAAAGGCTATCAGTTTGTAAAACCTGACGGAACGTTTGATGTAGATGCTTTGAAAGCCCTTGATGCAAAAGAACTGAAAGAACTTGGAATCTCCGAAAAAACAAGAGATATGCTTGTGAAAATCAATACAGACAGCGAATGGGGCTTTGACATAAAAAAATTCAGTGCTGATTTCTCAGCCAAATTCATGAGAGTATTCAATAAACTGACAGCAGATGATGAAGAAATGGCAAAATTACGTCAGGATTTGAATACCATGAAAAAAACGTTCAAGTACACGAAAAAAAGTGCTGCTTCTGTATACCGTACAGGAAAAGCTGTAAAAATGCGTATCAGTACGCACAGAATGCGACATTCTTCTATTACTAATGCGAGCGGAAATTCTGCACTGAAAGATACTGCAAAGAAAACAGAGAAGAAAGTAAATTCTGCAAAAGCAAGAAAAGTTGACGTTGAAGCCAATGAAAGATACGCACGAAAGCTTGAAGGAAAGCTGAATCGTGTCAAAAGAGATGAAAACAGCATTATCAATCGTAGTTCAAGAGGAATCCAGAATCTCAAAAACAAAGCTCAGGACGGAGCAAAAAGATATGCTGCATCACTTCTTAACAGAACCCAAGCCGGAAGAGCTGTTTTGTCTGCTGCAAAATCAGGGGCAGCAATCATGCAATCCGTTTCTGTTGCACTGGAAGCTGTAAAAGCAGTAGCAGGCAAATATCTTGCAATTGCTGCCGCCGCTTTTTTACTGCTTTGTATTCAGCAATTGCTATTTATCATGATTATGATGTCAATTGCTTCAATGACAGAACCCAAGTATACTGACAAAACTGCTTTTGTTTTGTATGAAACTTTAAAAGACCAAGAAGACAAGTGGATAAAAGACTTAGGCGACAATGAATTAAATTTCAGTCAGAGAGTTGATGGAAACTATGGTACTGCAAATAAGAATTATAGTGGATATGTCAGCGAAATAGAAAGACTGATGCTTGGTTTTAATGATGATGGTACAGAAAATGATGATTTATATATCAATCCGTTTGAATGTACACAAGAAATCAAAGAAAACAATATTTCAATTGTTGACTGGAATCAAAATCGTGAACTTTTAACAGAGATAAAAAAATATGATGGTAAAACAACAACCGGATTCAGCACAAATATCAATATGTTCAACAGAAGAAAAGAAGAAGAAAACTTTGATTCTGGTTATTCTTCAATTGAAAACGGTCATACCTGCAATATCAAGGACATTCTTTCCATGATAGATGTAATGTATCAGTTTGATACAGGCGGTATGTCTGATGCGGCTTTAACAGATATTATGGGCTTGAAACCGTCTACTATCACTTGGGCTGATACTGCAAATAATGTAAGCACTTGGTTCAAATGGGCGAAAGCAAAAGTAGTAAGCTGGTTTTCTGATACAGATGACCCGTTCGCTGACATGAAATGGAGTGAAGCAAAAGCATCAAATGGCACAGTTTCTTTCAAAGCAATTGAAAATTATGCTGTTTCTCTTTGGGAAACTTCACATCAGGAAGAAATGTATTTTGAAGTCAATTTTTATGACGTTCTCCGTGATGCTGAAGGAAAGCCAACTGATAAATATAATGTACTGAGTGATGGAAATCTGAAAGAAATCACATTGAGTCAGAATCAGGCAAGTGATATGAACTTATGTATCACTCCTGTTACAAATAAATTTTCAATTTTCTGGAATGACAGTCAGCCACAGCCATATATCAATGGAAAAGATGCTGATGGAAATGATATAAAATTTAGTGTTGTCGGCTCTCATGCTGAAGAAGCCGGTTTTGCTGTTCAGATAGATATGTCAAACCTGAAAGAAAATGAAACTCCCTGCCTTTGGGAAGAGATGACTGGAGACGAAGATACATGGGATAAAATTCAAAATCTTGTGGAAGAAACTGATGATAATTGTGATTGTTGGTATCTTCCAGAAGGAGAAGATGGATATAAGGCTGAAAGACTTTATAAGGATTTTAAAAGCGACTATAAAGTAAATGATGAGGCTTATAATCTTCAAGCACGCAATTGGGAAGCAATAGAAAAAGCAAACGAATATTTGGAAGAATTTTTTGATTCACATCATACTGAAATTACACTTTCAGATGATAAAAATAAAATTACAAAAATATGGTATGAAAAAGCAAAAGATTGTAACAGAACTTATCCGTGTCAATATTTAAAAGATGGTTTTCTTTATAATCTTGTACAAGACGGAATTGAAGAAAATGGAGAATGGAGTAATGATACTGCGAAACGAAGCGATGGATATTGTCATGTGCAGACAGTTATTATAAAACATACAAAAACTTTTATTAGAAACTGCAAAGGACATGATTTCCAATACTGTGGCGGTCACGTCAGACTGCATAATCAGGGCATTGTATTTTCTGCAACGAATGAACAAATGGCAATGACAGGTATAGCAGACCCACTTCCTGTTGCTTCAAAAGTTCCCACAGAAGATGGTACACTTGCTGAATACAAATTAGAAAATAATGGATATGACACATTGCGTGGCAAGTATATCAATATCAAATATGAGGGAGCAGATGAAGCAGAAATATTCTACAATATGATACATGGTGTTGGAAATGAAGTACAATTTGTATCAAAAGATATTCAGGGCAGCCGAATCACTGGCGGACAAGGAGTAAATCTGTGGGCGACTGATGATGGAACACAATGGTACACTGCATCAGAGAAAAATGGTATTAAAGCAGCGGATATTGCAGAGAAGACATGGGTTCGTGATATTTTTGATGCTGACTGTCTGCTTCTAAAAGCAAAAGGAATTTTCCCAATCAGAGACGTAAAAGATTATAAGGGCTGGGACACTGATAATATGCAGTTGGCTTTAATGAAACTTTCAACAGACTGGACAGATATGTATGGTTTTAATGTTCCGCTTGAAATAGGCGACAAATGGGACAAAAAACAAGCAGACCGCACACAGGAAGACATTCATACTTCCGGATATACACTGAATTCTAACGACATCAGTATCATTATGAAACTGATTGAAGCACAATATCCCGATTTATCGGAAAATCGCAAAGATGCTGTAGAACTTGTTTTAAAATGGGTAGGAAAAGGACATTACAGTGAAGTGCATAAAACACACGATTTTCTTTCTGTTACTTGCAACGGCACAATAACTGTCAATAAAAATACTGACATAGACCCATCAGCAGAAGACGGTGAAATAATAAACTTCAATAAAATGAAAGGCTGCTGTACAGCAGGCGACAATATCGGATTCATCAATTATATTTATAAACAATCAGGACTTGAAAATTTCAATTACAGAAATGAAGATGAATCTGCACCATTTAAAAGCAATGTAGAAGATGCTAATTCAATTGTTCCGATAGATTTGCTTGTAAGAAAATACGGATGTGATACAAAAGATTTTGATATTGGCAACGCTAACTGGAAAAACGAAGGAGCAGAAGGCGAAAATACAAGAGAAATAATGAAACGATACAGTAAACCGGAAGCAGTAATCTTTATTGGAAAATTTAATTATGATGCTTTTGAAGAACTCAAATCAACAGTATATAAAGATAAGATAACAGAAACAGACTATACAAAATATATTACTCTTTCAAGCGGACAAAAAATTTATGCAAATGTTCCTGTTACAGTTGACCTTACAGAAATCCATAATGTTGGCAGTATTTATCTTCATACTTTAGAGCCGGAAGATGTTATGGATTTAAAAGGCGACACTGCTTATTGGTGGACTATGGACGGCAGCATCCCCTATTCCGGAAATTACATCAGATATGCCGTATATGGCTACCATAATGATGAACTGGATAATGTTAATAAATAAAGTGATGGGAAGTTCTGTTTTTCAGAACTTCCTTCTTTTATATGCCTGCTATCCGCAGAGATGGGAGAATTCTTGCTGACATCTGTTAAAAATAACCGTTGTTACCCTTTATATACAGAGAAACTATGAAGAGGTGAAAAGCTCTTGTTTACGAAATACCAAAGGAAGAACAACGACAGCAAAGTCCTGCTGTTGTATCTTTTGCTGAACGGCAACGACATGGAAAAAATCAAGCTGATAGAAGAAACAGAGGATTCCAAACGCAAAGTTGTTTATGGTGTGACAAGCGAAGCTGTCAACGGACGGAAATTTGAACAGGAAATCGAAGCAATTGAAGCTCCGACTGTCTGTTCTGAGCAAAGCTATGAATTGTATTCGGATTCAAAAATTATCCATATTTATACCAAAAGCAATGCAGAACAGGATTTCCGTATCAATGATATGGCAGTGATTTCAAAAACTATGGTAATTCTGGAAGACTGTGTTGTTTCCAGCAACGTAGCCCATGAAGCAGAAGAAGTGGAAACATATGGATTCATGCATTTTTATAATTATGCCCTGAATGGAGAAATGAATCTCGGAAAATGGCACGTTGTCTACAAAGATAACGAGTTTAAAATTTTTTACAAAGGTGATGAAAACAAAGAATTTCTTCTGTTTTCATCAATTGAAATTGACCGTACAGCAACATACAAATTTGTACTGTACATCATTTTCAAATCGCAGGAAGAAATTATGAATACAGAAGGTGTTCCGCCTGACAATTACAAAATTACGGACTATGAACTGGTGGTGAAGGAATGAACTTTTTTGATGATGATAATCAGTTTGATGAATTTGTGCCTGATGAACCTGACACACTGATGTTTGATTCAGAGACAGATTCCGATATACCTGATGGAGAAGATTTCACATCAGATGGCGATATGCCTGATGAATTCGGCTTTGTACCTGATGAATCAGAACCTGACGAATCAGAAATTATCCCTGATTTTACGAATCCTCTGGAAGAAGAAGAGAAATCGGGTGAAGAAGCTTCATCAGAAAAAGAAAAAGGTGTTGAGGAAGACATCACCAATCTGCTTGAAAAATTAAAGCGACAGCGTGAGGAAAATGACAGAAAAATCGGCACAACTGTCACAGAACATCTGAATTCTGATGAAACGCCTGCTGCCGCAGAACTGGATAAAGTTCTGAACGGCACGAACGATTCCAAAAGGGAAATTCAGAAAGTAAACAGTGTCAGCAATGCAGTGGAGTTTGTAACAAAAACTGCACAGAAAGAGCAGGAAGAAGTTTATCTGTACCAAGATGAACCGTCTGAAAAAATGAAAGAAGATGCGAAACAGGGGAAAGAATCTGTATGGCAGGCATTCGCACGCTTAAATGAAGCGGAAAGCGAAGACGGTACGAAAATTGTAAAAGTAAACGGTGCAGATGCGGAAGAGGAAAATACTGCGGAAAAGCAGATGCCTGAAAAGAAAGAATATCCGGAAGTACGCAAATATACCAATAAAATTAAAAAAGACCAGATAGTTTTTGCAAAACCGAAGGAAACAG